>Ga0116231_10001886_pt1 | contig 43619 bp, 33 predicted proteins | sample S1TSphgellanicum_2_FD_89695 | JGI IMG/M metagenome (GOLD analysis project Ga0116231, IMG submission 89695) | Host-associated microbial communities from peat moss isolated from Minnesota, USA - S1T2_Fd - Sphagnum magellanicum MG | ecosystem: Host-associated > Plants > Peat moss > Unclassified... | reverse complement strand
CATGTGAGGTAAAACCTCTTACCCAGGTCAAGTTCTCAAGGTACTGGGTACCTTAGGTTACTGGTTGAAATTGGGGCTTAGGGTTAGATGTAAAAGGGGTGTCCCTTTCCAATGGCTGCCTTCACTTCCAAAACCCTAAATGCTTGAACTTAAGGGAGCTTGAGTCATTTTCTTTTCCCCTTGTGTTGGTTGTTTATTTGTGTTGCAAGCTTTTAATTTTCTTGTGTTCGTTGTTCATTCTTGTTTTGTTTTCTCTCCCCTCTCTTTCTTGCTCTAAAAGGTTTTTAAATATTTTTCTCCTCTCTTTCCTTCTTCTTAGTTTTTTTTTCCCTCCTTCCTTCCTTTCTCTCTTTTTCTCCTTCCTTTCCTCGTTTTTGCTTGGCACTTGCTTCTTCACATTTCATGTTTTGTCATGCTACTACTTGTTCCCTCCCTTGCACTTCACTTTGCTCTTGCCTACTCCTTCACATTTTGGCCTATTGTTACCTACTCCATCTATCACACTTTGTCTTGCTATTATTATCTATTCTATCCTTCCTACTTGGCCCTATTACTACCTACTTTGTCCCTAATGTTTTACTCTACTCGCTCCCTCCTTTGCACTTCACCTTACTACTACCTCCTCCTTCCTTCATACTTTGCCCTACTGTTGCATGCTCCCTCCTTTGCACTTTGCCTTGCTACCTACCTATTCCTTTGCATTTTGTTCTACTATTTCAACCTAAAATGTTGTTGCCATTCACTCCCCCTTGTTGCTTTGTTGCTTGATTGTTCACGTTTCACCTTATTGCTTACCTACTATGAGTTGGTACTTTTTCATTCTTTCGTGTTTTGCAAGTTAAAGAACTTGAAACAAACTTGGAGCTTCAAGCTTTTCTAACTTGGTAAGTTTTCTTTTAGTCTTATTCTTTTCTGTTTTTCTTTTAGTTTTTTTTTTTTTTTTGTTTAATAGAAACAAATTGTTTTGTGTTTCTTTATTTTTTTTAAATTTTTTTTTTTTTATTACCATTTATTTTTCTTTTTCTTTTCTAATTTTTGAATATTTAATCATTCTAGTTTCTTTGTGTTTATTTCTAATGTTTGTTTGTGTGCAAGATTTTAATTACTTTTTTAATTTAAAAATTACCCTCCTTTAATATATATATTTTTGAAATCATGATGAGAGAGAAAGAAAAGTGATTTTTTGAATTTTTTTAAAACCCTAAACCGCATTTTTAAGACCTTACCCTCTTTGTTTGTAATTGTTTTACTTTGTTTAAAAGTAGTTTCCCATTTGTTCATTGTAAAAAGTGAATTACATTGAAACTATCCTAATATATATATATATAGTTTTTAAAAGTTTTAAATGATGTGATTGTTTAAAAATTTTATTCTTGAGAATCCATTTCACATTAAAATTTTAAAAAAATGCTTGGATTTTTTTAATAATCACATGTTTAGGGATATTCATAGGTTGGTTTATTAAACCTCATTTAATAATTATTTATTTCTTAATTTTAATTTTGACACGACTTTGACATTTTTTTTGTGTGACAAACATAGTGTTACCATTTCAAAAATCCATTGCAAGTCTATAATCTTTTTAGAATTCATCCAAAAATTTTATGATCATTCCCATTAAATTTTATGACAAGATGAGTAATTAAAAAATTGACAACATTAATTTTGAATTATGGCTTTAAATTTTACATTTGCATGTAATCCAAAAAATTTACAAGTGTGACAATCCAAATTATTCACCTATTTATGCTTTCACTGGACATGAATGGAATAAGGCTTGTGTTGAAACTAGAATTTGGCGAAGAAAATTGAACACTATAATGAAAACCAAATAGGGTTTTAATTTTGAGTATTTAATTCTTTTTCATTTTTTGAACATTTTAATTAGATGAGAATATTGATTAGTATTACGATTTTGTTTTACAAGTTTGCTAATAAGATTATTATGTTTCAAGAGGCATTACAATTTCATTCTTTAATTGTTTTGTGTTACAATAGACAAATTGTTGTGAAGGTTATTAGTCAAATACCTCCAACTTTAATTTGGCAAATTTCTCATATTATTATGGATTTGTTTTTCCAATTGTTTTCATATGTGTTTCAATCAATCAATATGTGGACATTAGCTACTTAGTGATGCATTACACTTTGCAATTTCCATGAGTCTAAAATTTAAGGAAGAAAATCAAATTCTTCTTTCATTTGAAACCCTAATGAATGATGATTCAATCATTACAAGTGAGTTGGCTTTCATGACTTCTAGCATTAAAAGGGAGGTTTCTTAGGCGTTGGATTCTTTCTTTTCATTCCTAACAAAATATGAAAACAGAAAAGCCTATTATATGAATTCTTTGATGTTAAATTTTAGGTTTAAAAGCCTTTGTATGGTATCCTCATTTGTTGGACGGGGGCAAAGTGTTAATCTTGTTGAGGTTCATGACAAAAAGTCTTTATATTCTATGTTGGTCAAATGTCATGAACATTTGCATCCTTTGATAAGGTCGGATAGACATCATGTTGATTAAGATATGTTCACTACTAGTTAATTAAATAGGCACCATGGAAATCAATTAAATTTAAATTATTTAATATTTAATGTAATATTTAATATTATTAATAATTTCATGATTTTCAAATATGAATCATTGTCATGTGTCATTATCTATGTTAGGTTAAAAACATAGCCTAAGTACATAAGCCACGTAATCAACCTAAATAGGCATTTACTTTAGGGAACTACATAAGAGAATATTCGATTAACTTATCACTATTTACCACAAACACACCATTTATAAGGTTTGATCACTTTATTTATAGGATGAAAGCAAACACCCCTACCATCAAGTCACCACACTTGTTGTGATGATGTGTTACATTACATTTTATTTATCAAATACTTCATTTTAAACATTATAAAAACATAAACTTTGAAAATTCATATCTTATTGAAATTTTGTCCAAATGAAATGATTACAGTTTAATTTTTAAAAAATTTCAATAATGTACATAATTATATTTATTTCCTTTTGAAGGTGTAAAATCATTTGAATAATTATTTTTTTGAATATCATTTGACGTGCTCCCAAATTCTTAGTTAGACCCAAGATGGGTCTAAGTTACTCGCACAGTGGAATTGTGAGGAACTTGAGGCACGCTCCCAGCTTTCAACGTTACAAGGGGTAGAAGGGCATGTTGAAGATCCACAATGGGACTAGGAAGAGTGACAAGCTTTAGTTACTTACTCGAACCTGCATCAAACCAACCAACAAGTTGGTTAATTCACTTTCTACAGCACCTTTGGTGCTAGGACAAGCCACGAACAACTCTGGATTCACATGACTCACCACGGCCTGAACTTAAGGGAAGCCACCACCTTCCCCCATATATTATAATTTGTGCCTCTTCACGGCACCCACATCCAAATGACTTTTTGTTTCAGGAGTCCTAAGGAGGAGTCCCGAAATTGTCCCAGTTTGGACTCCTGGGATTTTGCAAGGTCATAACTCTTTGCTCAAACCTCCGATTGGAATGAAATCTAAAGCAAACTTGTAGTTCTCCTTGAAAGCTTTCCAACGGTGTATCTCATTTCACCTTCACACATTGGGGTTGGGTCGATTCCCGACTTTTAATGGTCTAGAGTCAAACTGCCAGTTTGACTTCGGGCCCTTCTTTTTGCCATAACTTGTGATACAGGTGTCCAAATGGCCCATGCGAGCTTATTTTCGACATCTACACTTCGTTAGTTTTCCAATGATATAAAGAACACCACAATGCGAAATGTTTTGACCCCTGCAATTGAACTCTGAAATTTTGGGAGTCCCAAAAGACTTCCAAATCCCCATTTTGAGAATGTGAGTTTCATCCTCACACTTCTTCAAAGTAGGGTTGTAACATCATTATTCAAATAACATTTCAATGACCATTTTTTTTTTTTAATGTTCAATAAATGGATAATATTTTTTTTAATATAATAATATTACTTATGTTAAGCTACTTTTAACTATTCTAAAACTATTTTTCATTGTTCTAAATTATTTCACCCTACATTATTTACGATTATTTATGGTTATTTTCAATTTTTTTGGTTATTTTTTCTATTTTACTTTAATTTAGTTTTGATTATTTTAAATTATTTTTGTCTATTTTATTTTAATTTTGACTATTTTAAGTTATTTCACCTTAGACTATTTTCGATTATTATAAATTATTTTTCGCTATTGTATGCTATTTCATTTAAAATTATTTATGGCTATTATAAGCTATTTCATCTTAAGTTATTTTCAGCTATGTGAAGTTATTATTAATTATTTTTGGCTATTCAAGGTTATTTCACCTTATGTTATTATTGATTATTCTAGGTTATATTACCATAAGCTATTTGTGGTTATTTTATTGGTGGCTATTAATAATTATTCTATTAGTGGTTATTAGTGGAGTTATTTTATTAATGGTTATTGGTGGATATTAGTAGTTATTTTAAGTTAAATTACCATAGGTTATTAATGGCTATTGGTGGAACTATTTTATTAATGGTTATTGGTGATTAATGGTGGTTTTTTTAGGTTAAATTATCATAGGCATTGGTAATTATTTTATTGTAGATTATTTTAAATTATTTTTCATAGGTTATTATTGATTATTCTAGGTTATTTTATTTTATATTATTTTAAATTTTTATATTTAAGATAAAATAACTTATAATAACATAAGGTATAACTTTAAATAATTAAAATAACCTAAAATAATATAGGGTATATCATAAAATAACATGAAATATTTAAAACAACAACATAAAAATAAACCTATTTACCATAGTAAATTATAATAATGAATTATGTTAACTAGTAGTGAAACATGATGTTTACATAGTGATATTATTGTGAAATAATTTTAACCAGGGTGAAATCACTAAAGTGCAGTGAACTTACTTCACTTTTAAGGTCCCATAGTGATTTAAGCTAGTGAATTACACCCCACTTTTGTACTAGCGATTATCATTTTGATTTATAAAATGCTACAATTTGTTCTTATCAAAAGCTATGTCATGTAAACCTTTGTCTTGGGAAATACCCTCGTGGATTATGTAGGTTTCATGAAATTGCATAGCTACAACATTTGTAATAGAATTGGGAAATTGCACTTTCAGTGCAAACACAACTTCATTAACATAACCCTTGGGAAAAAAAGGAGATGTGTTAGTTAGTTGCCCTTTATAGGACTGGAAGCCCAATGGGCTATTGCTAAGCACTATAAGGTTCTGCCTTTAGCTTCTTAGATAGGTGGATCTAGTAGAACCATGCTTAATATGCTTAGGCTCTAACATGCTACCAGCATGTAAAAGACACAAAGACAAAATTGAAACAAATTCCTCATGTGGTAGTAAAAATAAAAACAAAATAATCCTTTTAACTCCAATATGTTAAAACACTTGAAGTACAACTACATATTATCATTTAAAAGGACCTTTCTCACAAGTAACAAGACCATTACATGTTAGACAATTATTTTTGCTCATCACTAAAAGCATGACAAATCAAAAAATTGTTTTTCACAAGCATTACAAACACTACACATGACAAAATTGATTTTCATTAGAATTGAAAGTGATCCAAATCAAATACTTACTTCTTCATCGGCATTCAAAGCATTAGAAATCAGTCTACTACTTTAGAAGCACTAGAAGCACTCATTAATATGAGAAGCCTATAAACATTATTTTTCATAAGCACAAAAAACACCACAAACCACATAATTGCTTCTACTTAGCACCCAAAGCAATACAAATCAAAAAGGTGCTTTTAACAAGCACCAAAAGCAACACAAATCAAAGGACTACTTTTCAAAAGCACCATAAGGAACTACAAATGAAATAACTACTTTTCTTTACCACCCAAAGTAAAGGTCTGCTTTTCACAAACACTAATAACACCACAAACCAGCAACTTCTGTTCATTAGCATTATTCAAATACCATAAATCAAACAAATGCTTCTTTTCAGCCCTATAAGCAATTCAAATCAAACAATTACTTTTTGACAGTAATAAGGAGAGACACCAATTTTTCAATAACATTTTTGGTTCATGGATTTCTTGTCAAAGCACAATTGTCCTAAGATGGAACCTTAAGTAGCAAGCAGGTGAACTATAATGGAAATTAAAACATTCACAGACCTTCAAAATCAATTCAACAAGGAAATGTGGAACTCACCAAACATTAAGGATAATCCAACTTCCTCTTGCAATGTTTGCTTCAATTGGTCATGCAATTCATCCAATCACATTATCTTAGCTTGTGTATGCAACTCTTCATCCCTTTCATGAAACCCAAAACTAGTCCACCAATCTGGATGAAACAAATCTCCACAAACACAACACTTATTCTCATTCTTCAATAATTCACCCAAACAGAAAGGGTGGTAAGTGTGCTTACATGAAGTGACTATTATGTCATACGAGTTGTACCCGGTTTTACAAAACCCACAAGGTTTAACAAGGATGATAGGGGTTTCCACATCGACAGGGCAAGATGGGTGTAAGAGTGGCTTTGGCCAAAATGAGGAACCCCCTCCTTTCTCCATACTTCCCAATTGTTGCTAAATTGCAACGTGTTGCCTTGCCATATATGCTAGGTTCTTTTTTATGCCTACCATTTTTGTTTCAATTTTCCAATTTTCCAATTTTGTATCTTGAAATAGATCCTCTCCCTTTATTGCCCTTGATAATTTATCCACTAGTAAGGTCTAAGAGGTTCCCATTTCTCTCTGTGCAAGATGTTGTTGATGAACAAGAGATTGAAGTTTCATCCACTCGCCCCCTGGCAAATCTGAATGAGAAAATTCAAAATTCAATGCTAGTGCACCAAGTTTGAACTTACATGACAAACCACAAAATGAACCAGGGGGCCACATTAAGGTTCAAACTCGTTCTTTCAAAAGCTCAACTTGACTTGTGAGCTCTTTCAACTTAAAACTTAGTAGAATCAAAACCTTATTGGGCCTTAATTGTAATCACTTTACGATCGTCCATATTATAGTGTAACCTGATTAACTTCTTTGATAATTTTGTTGCCTCACCCTCAAGCATGGCAAGTTTCCATCTTAAGCTTTTAAGCATTTCACCCAAAAAAAATGTAGATCTTGCACCATGGCAATATCTATTGCCAAGACACCATATGGACAAGTCGTTCTATTAGTAAGTCTTGTTGCAACAATAGTACTACAAACAACATGAATAAGAGTTTCTAAAAGTTACCATGATATATGTACTAGTTTTGTGAACATCATTTGATGATTTCTAAACTACTAACTCCTGCACATGGATCAAATTTTCATAACCAAAAGCAGAATGCAAATGTGGCAACTATGGTGAGAGGCATGTGCAGAAATGTTGCAATGCAGAGAAGAGCATTGGGAGAATGTGAACCACAGTACCCTACATGCTGTTTTTCTGTTGCATTTATGAATTAATAATTTGTACCAACAAATTATGTCCTGGATTAGTTCTCACCAGAAAATTAGATCTAAGATGCGCAACAAACAGAACATGCACTGTTTCAACCAGGATTTACTGTGCAGCAGGCTCTGCTGTAAGCAGCAAACTGCATCACAGCAATGACAAGAAGCAAGCTTCACAGCAAAGCCTCTCTGGCAAAAACTTTACAAGACTGGAAGCAGAGGTGATGTCCAAGAATCACCTAATCCAAACACATAATCCATTTACATTGTACAGCATAATCATGGCTTTGGTGGAAATAAAAAAACCAACGTTCATAGATTAAGTGATAGTGTGTCAAAAAAACAGTGACAAATACTGCAGATACCCAGAAATCCACATGTCAGTGATGACACATCGTACACCATAGCATTGCACTACTCATTGTGAAAACCAGCCAAAGATTAGATCTCTTGGAAAACATGATTCTTGTTTAGTAATAGTTAGTGCTATGAGAAAGAAACTTCTATGATGTCTAATCTATTGAGTCCTGAGCAGTTTGCCGGACAAACTGACCACGCACCCGCGGTCGCTGTTCAGCCAGCTTCTTTCTGCTTTGATAGCGGACCTGCATACATGAGAAAAATATTTGACAAATATCTTTCTTAGGCTGAAAGAAAAAGGAAACCCATATGACCTTTTTGAATTGAACCTTTCAAATGACAAAGTCCAAGTTTGAAGGAAGAGTCATATGGACAACATAAGGACAACATCACACCATGATCTAGTCAGACTGTAATTACCTTCTTTGCAAAGCATCGTTCCTTCCGTTTCTGCCGGAATTTGTTCAAGGCAGCCTCCCGCCACGCAAACCTATCTTCAGGGGTGCAGGATGGCATAACACCATCAAAGTTATCAAATCCATTCTTCACATTCAGAGAATTGTCCACCCCACTTCCACTCCCACTCCCACTATTGCCAGCAGTCTCTCCAGTAGCCCCTGCTACTGCCCCATTACAATGGCAATTCTGTACATTGCCAGTATCCTTAGTTCTTGAGGGATTTTCATTTACATGAATGCTACTGCTACCACTTTGTCCATTGGTCCTGTCTAGAAAAGTGGCAGCTGAGCAACCACAGTGGGGAGATCCAGCTGTTGGCTGCTCTCCTTGCTGTTGTGGGAGAGGTGGTGGTTGGAAATTAAGGGCATGATTGTGATGCTCATGATAATGAGTATTGTGCCGATGGTGGCTATGATAGTATGGTTGTTGGTTATTGTGTGGGTGCAGCAGATGTCCAAAAGCAACATGATGCTGATAAATTGAGGGATGATCAAAAACCTCCCCTTGATCTGAAAGGTGAGGAGAAGGGGCTGCCACCCATGCAGGCCCAGGGTGAACATAGTACATGGGATGCATAGTTGGCCCATATCCAGCTGGGACACCCTCATAGTGCAAATGTCCAGGGGAAGGATTTGATGTGGGCCTAGGCATGCCATGCAATACAGCTGTTTCTTTGTTAGTTGGTTTAGATCCATTCTGGACCACAGCTTGTGGCACCACTGAAGAGCTTGTATCTTGACCATTCCCGTTGTGAGAATTCTGAGCGTCTGTTTCCAAGGGGGTGCACACCTCTCCACTTCCCTTTGACGAGCCTGTGCCATCAGGTGGCATGCCCATTTGTGAAGGACGTGATGAATTGACAGCCAAACCACCACTGGGTAGGCCTCGAGTCCCATAGGAGCCATCCATTCGAAGTCCCCTAGGTGGAGGTGTACCACCTGAAGGATGCTCCTGTTGCTGAAGTCCCTTTGTACTATATCTGTAGATGAAATTGCATTCTCAGTCCTGGTTCCTCATGGAAACTAGTCAGCACAATACTAAGTGCAAGCATGAAGAATGTAAATGCAGTCTGCTTTCAGAAAATAATAATATCCCGACTGCTGAGAAATCTACTCCAGAATGAGGAGAAATAATTGTGTCAAAGTTATGCAATGGACTTGTCTTCAACAGATGACAACAAATGTGGCAGTTCTAGATAACATTAGCAGTCTCCAAATGTGACAACTTCACCTTGAAAATGCGGAGCTTCCAGATTGACGGAGCCCCTGCCATTCATCCCCATCTGCATCCTTTTCACTGCCATTCCTAGGCCACTTCAATGTTAGCTCCAGAGTTGGAGGAGAATTAAAATCTGAACCCACAATTTCTTTTTCCTTTGGGCTGTTGCTTCCCCTCTGATCCATGATTTCATTTGCATCTGCACTTTCTCCTGGTTGTTCAACAATTGTTGGAGGGGGCTGACACTCTATGGCACCAATCAAATCAACAGCTTTCTGAGATCTCCTCTCAGCAGACCCATCAGGCCCTGAAATTGATGGTTCACATTCCTGCTGCTGATTGCCCTTCTCCACGATAGCAGCTCCCTGCCCTTGCATGGCAAATGAAGGGTCATCCAAATCCATTTTCTGGTGTACATCTGTTTCCTGCTGCACTTCATCAATGTCACATGGGGGTGGCCTGGGTGTCGCCATCTTCAAGTTGCATCCCAGAGTTTGATCTGTTCACAAGGTGCATGTTGCAATACCAATAAGGTAACAAAGCCCCTAGTGTTGCCACCTTCACAGCTCAGGAAGTTTGCTATTCAGGAATTTTTTGTTGATCTAGACACTGAAGATAGGGAAAAACCATTTTACCACATCCATTTGGAAAGACCATGAACATTGGATCTGGCCATCATCCACTAAATGCAATACAACTAAAGTCTTGGAGCAAAAAATTTCAATCACAACATCATCACAAGGGAAGTAAAGATGTGTACCAGAGGAGGATTTATCTTCAGAAAGTGCCTGGCAATCCTCATCACCATTTCCAGCAGTGGGGCCAGGGCAATGATTTCTCTGGGCCTGCACAGGCTGCGTTCAAGCATGCATTCAAGATAAAGGAGAAAAAGAAATCACTTGCCCCAACTCAGCAACCAATATAGTCATCTGGAAGCAAGGTCTCATGACATCTTTGTGACATTTTAGGGTTTTCCCTGCCAGTCATAGAGAGTTGCTTGAAAGAAAAGCAGAAATAACAAGTATATCCAATCAATGTGACTGCAGAGAAAACTCCCAAAAAACTTAAAAAGAACTAACAAATGTTGTGCCAAAACAAAAAAAAACAAGGTTTGCACTCGTAACCTTTTGCATAAGACTCAAAAGGTATCAGATCATGAATGGCAGTGACTAACAGCCTTAACTCTCAAGAGACTTCAGTAGCTCTCAACAGTGTCTACAGATGAGTAGATAAAAAAAGGTCAAAACTTAGGGCAAACCTCTTAAATAGAATCTCTATCCTGTGTTTCTTTTCCATTTCCAAATGCAAAAGGGGAGATCAGAGACACAGATGCAGCTTATAAGTCACTGAAAGATGAGGGCAGAAATGTGCAGAAAAACAAAAGATGACAGGAATTAAATGGCTATGGAGAACATAATGGAGTCTAAGCTGAAGAGTTTGGCAACACAGTAACATCTGATAAGAAAAGATACCAGAGTATGAGGATGATACCTGATTGCCACTGCCATTATCACTTCCACCATTGATATTCAAACCACTGGCAGCATTTTCACTATCATTCACATTGTTACTGCCACTCATGTTGTTGTCAGAGTCTACTGGGCTGTTGGGAGTGACCAAATTCCTTGTTTGCTTCACAGCCCTACCAACACCGTTGTTGGCAGACTGCAACCACAATAAGGTGAGATAGGTCAGAACTAGGTTAACATAGATTACAGTTCTGAAGGAGCCACGTACACTGACATCATAAGAGACAGACATGGAAGTGAAATTGTGTTCATGAACCCCAGATCTTTCTTCATTGCAACAAGTACATTTCACCAATCTCAGGTGTATATAGAAGCTTATGTACTGCAGAAAGTTTAACTTAGCATGCCTTCCATACTGAAGGCATAAGGTTACAATACTTAATGCTCAAATTATACATAAGAGGAAACGACACATTGCAACAATTTCACTGCAGAATGAACATGTGACAATTGACAGTGACAATTGGAACACACTGTCAGAACTGTAGCCAATACAACTTTGTGATTCTGAAGACCCAGGCTATAGAGTAGGGGACAGAAAGTCAAATGTTGAAAGATGCAGGAATAAGAGACATGACTTACTCTATAGCGTTTCCTCCAGACATGCTGCCATAAATTCTTCAACTCATTCTTTCGAACAGGTTTTACCAAAAAGTCTGCTGCCCCTTTTGTCAAACATTGGTAGACAATTTCCATGCTGTCCTGCTTTGATGTCACTGCGATCAGAATAAAGCATCAGCAGTTTCTCCAATTGGATCAAGTTAAAACACACTTTAACAGCATTTGGCTTTTCCTGGCATGGCACATATAAGGACACAGTGCACATATCCTTCAGTCTTCTATATTTTGTCTAGAGATGGAAGCATGACATCCATATCAATTTCTCCATCATATCAACTGACAAGAAAACAAACCAGCACTGCCTACTATGACAGCATTTCCACTAACAGGTACATGGTTCATTTCAGACGCTACAGCACCAGAGAAAACATATTACAAATATCCACCATGTGCATAGATAATATAATTGTCTGTGAAGACCAGAAAATAGGCACACCCTGAAATAGGAAAACTACAAAGCATGTTCCTTAGTGTTGAGGAGACAGATTGAGTTGCTGCACATAGGAAGGTTTCATGTAGATGGAGCTTACTGACAACTGGAATCCACTTGAATGATTTGTGCTCCATGATCTTCAAAAGAAGACTCACCCCCAAGAGTGATGGCATTACAACATCCAACAATATTAGATCAAACCGATTATTGGGATTCTCCAGCAGGTCCCAAGCCATGACCACATTTGGAGCCACAATCACTGAAACAAGCCACAGTGTTTCACACTTAGGTCTTGGAAAAGGACTCTTCAGTCAGTCATGGCAGTTTGAAATGGATACAAAAACCTACTTCAAGACTTTCATACGTCTTTCTGATTCATTCAACATTGATCTGTTATTATGTATACAGAACAAGATTTGATAACTAGAAAAGCATGAGCTATGTCCAGTCAGACAGGGCCAATGAACGACCTTCATAGTTGCAGTTCCTTAACAATGCACTAACTACATGTCTTGTTGAGTCGTCCTCCTCCACCAAGAGCACCTTGACATGAGCTTGAGGTAGAAAGCTCTGCCAATTCACCTTCATGCCTGTCTGCACTTGGTTCTGCTGGTGAAGAATCGCTTGCTTAGAAGGAAAAGCAGCAGCAGAAGCATTTCCTTGATTCAAATCATCGTCAACCACTATGTATTCAACATCTGATCTGAATGCTCCTTTCCTTGGGTCTTTAGAATGGAACCTACTTCCAGGTTCCCTACGAACATGCTCTGTTAGGACATTCTTTGTGCCATCTCTGGGTTTGAATCCATTCAGCCAAGCATGATCATCTGCATAAATTTGCTCTTTCTCCCCAGTTCCAGTCAGCAAATCTGCACCTCTTCGAAACTCCTTTATCCCCATCCCTTCCTTGAGAGAACCAGCCCCATCATTCTGAGTCTTATGACCGCCCTTCAGCTGCCTTTTGCTTCTGCCAGACACACCCACATCCAGTGTGCTGTCCACTCGTGGATGAGACTGGCTCGTCCTAAAACCAGACTCACAAGCAGCAGTCATAGAAAAGCAGGAAATATCCCACAATCCTGCACACACGGCTTTGACTGCACACTCTGTCCCACAGTGCTTGCAAGGGTGCTACAACCTACAGGGAAATTTGTCCAAAAGTGCAGTGTTTTCTTCAAAATCTTGGGAATCTGAGGTAAACTTTGCAGCAGAATCTTTGGAAATCACTTTTCTTCACAGCACCACACCTGAAGATTGTCATATTGCAGGAACATCAGCACCTAAACAATTGATGGTAGGAGTTTTTTGGGTCAAAAGCTCAATGCTCACCCTTTCTGTACATTATGTCTAGACTCAAAACACGTATGGATCACCTTCTAGCCTGCCAAGCTCTTCCTGGATTCCACAATTTCATTTCTTATGCAATCCTCAAGTTACACATAGAAGACATTAAAGCTGGCAATGCTTGTTTGCAGAAAAATTGAAGGAGTCACCATCTAGACACATAAAGAAACTCTATTCTCTCCCAACCTTCACCTAGCATACTCTTTCCAATGCAAGTATAAAATCCAAACCTAAGAAGTCCATCTCCATATATCCACACTGTTCCTTTCCAGGATTTCCTCCTGACAACACTTGTGAGCCAGTGCAACAGACCTTAAGAGCTTGCTTAATCGAACACTGTGTTTCAGCATCCATAAGATTAGCATGATCAGACAGCAAATAGATTATTGTAAGAATGATTCTTGTAAGAACCTGGGAGCCTGGAAGCGAAGAGGGGATTTTGTACAAAGAGAAAGCGTAAGAATCACACCTGAAAGTAATGAGAAGTCGAGATGTTGAAGTTGGTCATCCTCAGACATGCTTGGGGGTCCCAAAGTCGATCCCCGGTGAGGTCGGCTGCAAGACTAAAGGGATAGGAAGACGTGCTAACTCACGTGCCTAGGACAGGGGCCGTGTTTTTGGCTTGAGAAAGTCTTCGTAGGAAGATCTGTTCCGCTTAGACTGATATTCCAGAGTTCCTCTTTGCGGGCGGGGAAAAGAGGCTGCTGCCCTCCACCTATCATATGATTCGGCAGCAACGCGACGAGTGTTGTTGGAACAATAATAAAGGATGTGACTCACGAGTACTGGTAGCGGCGCGAGATCAGGAGGGACATACAGACAGATAGACGAAGCATACAATCGTTAGGAGAAGAGGAGGGAATACTTATGGCGAGAGCAATGAAAGCGGGCGCAGGGAAAGAAGTTATAAAACCACGATAGTCGACTCGGTGAAGATGATCATCAAGGAAGCCAGTCTAGATCAGAAACAAAATCTACAGCGGCCGGAAGGTAGAACTAGCTGTGATCCTAAGTTCAACAGTGAGCGACACAAAACATCAGAAGATCAAACATCTTCCCGCAAGGAACTGCGATTTCTAACTGCTCCAGAGGTCGACTGCAAGAAGGAAAAGTTCTCAACCGTGTAAAGGATGAAGCGACCAGTAACCCACGATGCGGGAACCGTACCGTGTATTTTTGTCGAGAGTTGATTCGAACCCCGCTCGGTCGTTGCCTGCCACAGAGAGAAGGAGCAGCCCGGTCGAGAGTGTAATATCCTTCTCCAACAAAAATCCGCCCGCCGAATCCAGGTGCCACCGCCAAATAAATCGCAGAGAAAAGAAAAAGAACCTCCTTGCAGCGCTCGAGCAAATCCCACAGAAGAAGCCACCACCACCACCAAGAAGAAGAACAGTAACAACAAGTACTCCAGACAGAAATTTGCCACCCGAGGTTCGATAGAAATACCATCAAGAGCTTCGCACCACTTGTCAAATCTTCGAAACCCTACTTCTGCAGCATAAGGGGAGGAAAAAAAGCCGAGAAGGAGAAGCAACGAAAGCACAGAACAACAGAGCTTCAGAAGCGCACAGCGATGGCGAGAGGGAGAGAGGAGAGCATCGCACGCTTCGGGCAACCCGGGGCGGGGGGGGAGGAGAGACGACCGGCTCCACCCGGTGGAACAGCGGCCGGGCAAGATCCAACGTGGCAGACGAGAGAGAATCGTATCACAAAAGATTTTTTCCTCCCCCTCCCTCCACCCACCTAAGTGGGCCAGTCTCGGGCGCAGCTGATTGGAGGAGAGGGAGATATTTTAGAGGTGTGGGCCAATGGCAGAGGAGCAGGCCAAATCAATATCTGTGTGGAGAGACGCCGGGAGGTCCACAGATACCAAACACCAGCGCGGATTTAGGGCCCGGTTCGCACGCGACCATATCTTTTACCCGTTAGTGCATGGCCCGTTTTGCGGCCATCGATTTTTTTCCCCCACCCCACTTGCTCTTCTCCGCCCGTCCGTCCGTCCGTCCGTCCGTTCGTTTCACGCCACCCGCTTTACTTGCTTGCCTGCCTGACTGGCTCAATTATTTCAGCCTGTCCTAAGTGTAGCTCCCCCACTTGCATTTCCCCAATGCCAGTGGGTCCGGACATTTTACCTCCCTTCCTACACAGGTGAAAAATTGGAGGTGAACTTGATTGTTCATTTGCAAGCGCCACGTTGCTCACAGTAACTTTCACCACTCACTTCAACTCACCGTAGGTAACTTGACTTTTTAATAGCTTAAATCCGATTTTTCTTTTGAATGGTTGGGATTGAATCTCGGGAGTTTAGTAACTCTTATTTCCCAGTTATTAATAATAAATATTATTATTATTATTATTATTCTTGTAGTGGCTTCTATGCCTTCCAAATTGTCTTGAACTTGGATTTTGTTTTTTGGCTCTCAAGCCAACTCCAAAAATTACCCCCACAAAAACAAAAATAAAAGGCAATTCCACAAATTGATTTACTCTAATATACTAATAAGTTTTTTCTTAAATTATGTTCTCCTTTGTTCAATAGATTGATATTGGTTCCAAGAGGCAATTTTTTCTTCTTTCCAAATTTTTTATTATAAGAAAACTTGGCAGATTTTTCCCAAATTAGTAAAATTAGTTGAATTGAAACACAGAATTGTCCCCAAAAAATTTATCAAAAAATGACAAAATTTGTAAGGAAAAAAATCTCAATTGTTCCAAGGAGTCAGCCTTAAGGTGGGTAGGACCAATTTACCATTCAATTGATTATGAACTTTTACCTTTGTTTATAAAAAAAAGATTTCCAGAGGAAGTTGATGATACTAAGCCCCCATCAAGACTTGGGGTGTCTTGTGAATTTTCTTTTGATTGTGAGCTTGGTTGTGAAGCTTTACTTGTAAAGCTTCACAAGACTTTATTTAGTTGCCTAGCCTCTCAAGGAGATGCTCTTCTATCATATGACCAAGGACCCAGAAAAATGGCATCTCCATTTACATTCCCTCTAGCTTTACCCTCAATAAAAGGAACACCTGCTCTACAGGCATCCAATTTTTAAAAATGCCTTGCAATTTTTTTTGTGTTTTTTCCTATGTGGGTATCATGTGATATAATATATATATATATATATATGTGATTGATTGGGTAACACATCTGACCTCAGGCTTTACTCTACACATATTTAACCAACCGAGATATGTAAAGCTTGTGGGCATGTTTTCCCAATCTTGCAAGAAGTATTTTAGGTGTGTTGCATAACTATGCTCCACATTACCAAGTGTCATTTATGGTTCTTTGATCCTTTGTGATCTTTTGATGACCTTTCTACATATTGTTTTCAGTTGTTAACATGGTTGGATTCTTTTTTGGGGCTTTTTTAACAAATTTTGACAATATCATAATATATCATGGACAAAATAGTAATTTAAAACTTTTAAAAGAATTTTTTTTGGAAAAAGAATTATTGATTTTGTCAATGTGGAAACTGACCAATATGTGGGCTATGATAATTCCATTCTAAATTTTGAAGCAAGTCAACCAAAGAGTTTAGGATTTATAAAATGGTGTCAAAGTGAGCAAGTTTAATTTCATTATCAAAGAAGGGAATTTGGATCTTAGAATCCTATTACATTCCAGGGATTGTTATTTGTTTGCCAGTTTATTCATTCCCCTTGAAATACCCATATTAAGAAAGGCACTCATATTTAAAATATTTACAAGATGAACATCTTTGATTTAAATGAACTTAGTATACCTATACAGTGAAAAAAGTAAGGGTTAACTTAGAGAGTAGAGAGGCATTTTGGTCGATATGGCAAAAGAGATTCCTTTTCTTCGGAACCTCTTGTAAGGTCCATAGTTTTTAATGTCATGAATTCCAAGGTGTATAGCAACAACTAGGTATTAGGAACACAATGGGAAACTTTACATTCTTTTTTTTGTTTCCTCTTTTCCATAGCATTTTAAAGACTTATAGTTTCATCAAGAACTTGAGAATTAAAAAATCCAAGTGTTAATATTCCAGCAACCATTTTTGACAAAATAGTCAAATTTCTGACACCCATGTTTGAATAATACTTTTACATGATGTTGTTCCTTGTTTGAGATAAAGGGAAGGCACCCCCAAATCTTGGATGTCACCCAATGGATGTTGCAAAAAATGTTAGCATATTTTGTTTGGAGACTTTTGCCAAAAATGTGCAATTTTTTCATCCAAAAAGGATACTCTGCCAAAGGAAGTGATAATAAGGATTTTTCTTAATAGCTAAAGGCAAATCACATTGTAAACTGTCACCTACAAGATTTTTTTTTTGGTAAAACTCAATAATAATCTATGTTCAAACATTTATTATAAGCTATAATCAATTTTACTCTTGGCATTACATTTTCAATAAAATTTCCTTGACAAAGATGGATGTTACTATGCTTCATTTTGGATCCACCATCTAATTTTCATGCTTTGGTTGTTTCAATAAAATATTCATGACATTTCTTTTAGTTCTTTTCACCATTGGAACTATTATTTGAAATCTCAACTCTACTAGACAAATGACTTTGTCACTTTAGACCAAAACATGTTAGGGAATCTATATCTTAGAGCAAGTTCAACATTGCACTGTAAAAGGTTCTTGGCAGTAATTTGTGTCCAATGCTGGGCTGGCACCAAAATGATGCACCCCAACAGTGCTTGCCAATGACAAATTGAAAGCCCAAGCGCAGGAAAGTCCATGAACAACCCTGCAACAATGCACATTTTTCTCCAAATCACACTACATCTTTTGTCCTTCTGGCCACAATGGCATCAATGGACCCCACCTGACGCATGGGAAAAGAAAAATTTACTTATGTTTACACTATGATCATCAACTTGTTTTGAGTTTTTTCGCAAGTTTTCAAGATCTAGTTTATGGCAATTAGAAATGAAGTGCAACATTTTGGGAGTGCATTGTTGATCACTATAGCAAACACAAGCTTGTTGGAAGGAGAGAAAATTTTGATTCTAAGGTGGTGGAACCAAACAACAAAGGGAATGACCATGAATTTTCACACCGGCTACAAGGTGCATGGGCAATAAAGGAGGATCAAAAGAGCACAAAGCTCAAAAAATGTGTTTTGCATGCTCAAGTGCGAGCTACTACATACATGGCAATAGCCATGTTGAAGTTGAAAAAGGCCTTAGAAGATCAATCAACACTCCAATTGTTCACAATGTTTGAAAAGCTCATCATGACACCTAAAGTGTGTGAATACTCCTTGTTGTGCATGTGTGAGAAGGTTGAGAACCTTTGACATAGGATGGGCATACTCCCGATTTCACATGATGTTCCCACTATTGTTATTGACATGAACACCCCAAGATTGTCACCACCTACGATATTACAACTCCAACTAGAATTGAGCCCCCCCCTTACACACAAACATCATAATCAATAGAAAACAACCAAACAACAAAGATTGCACATACATTTGAGGCTTTGTTTAGAGCACAAAGTACAAACTTACACTACGGCCATGATTGATGCAATTTTTAAATGAAATTTAGAATGAAAATTTCAAAATTCAAAACAATTAAGCTGAAAACCCAAGAATCATGTTTTATTTCAATAATGATTTGGGCCTTTGAGTGCTCACAAGTCTTATATCAAATCACTTTGAAATAAGAAGTGAATGTTTTGATTTTCCAACTTTTTTATGAATTTCATGTATGAATTAAAAGTTAATATTTTACACATTTGTGTCGTTGCCTCATGCTCAAAGTATTTAAGGTTATTTAGTCCCTCATCGTCAATCATCATATTGTGCATAATAATGACACAAGTGAGCATTATGTCAAAAACTATGTACATGTCCCATAATTGGCAAGGATCTTGAATTATTGCCCATTGAACTTGGAGAACACCAAATATCTTTTCGACATCTTTTCATTTTCCTACATTTTGTCCAAATGTTGTCATTTTTCATTCTAGGGTTCATGTACAATATGTACAAAACAACTAAGGGGGAGTAGATTCCATCTACAACCAAATAGTAATGTGAATGTAAAGGATATACAAAAATTATATCAAAACATAATTTAATGTATGTAGTATTTTGAGAAAGTAAAAAAAAAAACCTTGTAAATGTATGTAATATTTCAAGAAAGTAAAAAAAAAAACCTTGTAAATGTATGTAATATTTGGAGAAAGTCTTTTGGAAGTTTCTTATAATTTATAAAAAACATAACAATATGTGGTTACTCATAAAACTTACAAGTTGTAAGGGTCACCTATGAATGTTTGAAGGGACATATATATTAATGTTCTTGACATGGTCCAAGGAACATAAGGGGCACCTAGGCTTGATTAATTTTTGCATTATTCTAGGTCCATAGGAAGGTTGTAATGCACCTTCTAAGATATAACATACTAGGAGGTTTCAAAACCTTTTGTTTACACTCTTGTCAACTCCAATCAAAAATGCAATTATGGTTTCTTACTTTATAAACCTTTTTTATCTCAAAATTTTTATTAGTTTTTGTTTCAATTTTGTCCTTGATAATGGATATAAAATCACCATGAAACCGACTTTTCACCTTTTAACAAATCTATTACAAAAAGAGACCTATTAAAAACATTAACACCACTAATTTTTTCAAACAAGCTAAAAAAACACATGCCATATCCAACATCAATGCAAGTTAAGGTGGATTAATTTTTGCATCACACTATAGTTTTTTGCAAAGTGTAATTTATTAAGATGCAACATGAACATATAATATTATCATTAATATGTTATTTTGTCAAATGGTTTTAGATTGTCAACTTGAAGATGAACATTTTCATACTAAATTTATGCCAGAAATGTAAAGCAAACATAGATAAGTGGACTTTACTACATATGGATAATTATAATGACATAATTCATTACCATATATAAATTAAAAATTTCATTAATTTCATTCCAAACATGTTATGGGACTCAATATGTGACAAATTGAAAGAAGGAAACTTATATTCAAAAAATGTGTTAAAAAAACCTTAACCCAAAAAAAGTTATGGGTTTTTGGGTGACACTTTTTTTCAAAAGTTCATAATTTAATCATTTTTGGTTGAAATTTTTTCCCTAACATGTGTGTTAAAGATGTGTTTAGGTGGCTAGTTTTTTCAACGTATTAATTTTTAAAAAATTACACCACATAATTCACATTTAACCAATTTAAATATTCGAAATGGATTTATATGGAATGTTTTATCCACCAAATGTGATCCACCTTAGCTTGCAACTACCTCCACAAAAATTGATCAATAATAGTTTAAAAGATGGTGCTCTTTGTTTTGTTTTTGTACTAAAACTAACCTTGCCATGCCAAGGTCCACGTATAATAAAATAACCCACACTCAATTATTTTGTCATGTGCTTATTGCAAAATATTTTTCAAATATTCCAAGATTGTTTTTGAAAAACCTTTTTTAATTATATATAAATCTTTTTAAAAAATTGTATACTATTATGTTAAGGTTAATATTAAAAACTATTCAAATTATAAAATCATATAAAAATATTTTCAAATTTTTTTTAAAAAAAATTACTGTTAAAAAATATTATTTACCATGTTTTTTTTTAAAAAATTGGATATTTTATATTCATTTCAAACTTTTTCACATGTTCCCATAACATATTAAAAGCATTGTTATATAAGTAGATCAAAGATTTTCAACATTAACTTCATTTACCACTTAAAAATATGTAAAATTAACCATTGGTTACACCTAAATTGAATCATTTTAGTATACTCACACCTACCATAGGGCAATTTTTCCTAGACTAGTGGATATAATCAATCAAATCAAACATGCTTGGAAAATCTTTTCATTTCATTGATCTTTGTTTGTTTCTTGACATTTGCTACGATTGGTTGTGTTAAATAAATGAATTCAAAGCATGTTCAAATAAATCCCACAAATCTTTTCAAACAATCAAATGGATTCATTAAATCCATAATATTCATTAATTTAATCTACTTTCGCACATATGTTAATATTTTGATAAAATTGTGCATTTCTAAATGTTTGAAACGCCAAATAACTAGTAGAGTTTCTTTTTTGTAAATAATAATCATGCATAACTACAATTTCCATAATTTTGAAAAACTATTTTTTTCACATTTGAAAATGATGTTTAAAAAATCTATCGTCATAACTTGCATCACAAAATAATCACAAAAATTTGAACATGACTTCCTTCTTTACCTTTTTCCATAGTTGGTGAATGTCCAAGCCTATTGCCACTTGAATCATTAATGTTTCATCCTCATTCTAGCATAATTGATCAACTAGGTTTGCAAAAATTCTTGTTGACAACATCATGTTGTAGTTCAATGGACAACTATGCAAATTGAAGTTATTTTGTATCTACCTCCAAGATGTCTTCATGTTAAGGATTTCCATTTAAGACTTTTTTAAGGACACTTAAAAGTGATGAACTTTGGGGCATAAAATTCAAACCATATGATGAATTGGGTGAAAGCACATTAAGCCCCCCAAAAATTGTAGTCACAAGTATAATCTTTCTGCAATTAAAATATTTGGTAATGTATGGACATCATATCTTGGATTATTTTTACTTGTTTTAAGTATATTTGATTAGCTTTAGATTTCATCTAATCAATTATTTTGAAAATTCCAACAAACATTAAAGAATTTGAATGTATGGAATATATTTGTGACCAAATAATACCCATCACAAAGTTTGAAAATTTGAATATGTACTTAAAAAGTAAGGTTGTCAATGGAATTCTAGGGTGAATTTTTTTATGGTGCATGATATTGATATACATTAATTAAATTTAAAACAACTTAGAAATTTAAAACTTTTGGGTGAAATTTCATTCAAAAATGTGTTTTTACATTTTTTTAACAATGAATACATAATAATACTTCCTTTTAGGAAAAAAACCACTACCATATCAAAGAAGAGGAGATTTTATAAATGGTCATTACATTATTTTTACAATCTCCTTTTTTTTGGTAATGTTTCATGAATCACAAACATGAAGCCTTATGGCCATTGAAAAACTATAAGTTATATATTTTGTGTACATTGATTTTATTCAATCATCCTCATTTAATTGTTGGATCAAAATTAATTTTGACTCAAAGTGAACTTTGAATTTCAAAGTGTTGTGAAAATTTAAATTTTTTTTGCTTGTGTTTAGGTTAGCCAAAGGATGCCATCAAGATTTTAGCTATTGCATATTCTAATATTTGTTATACATCACTTTTTTGAACAAAATTGGTTCACCCTTAATGTGCTTTCACTCAATTTTTGTTTCTTAAGAATAACTATAACAAATAATGTTAATTAAATAAATTTTAATTTGGAAAATCATGTAAATTGCAAAAAATGGAATCTTTATGTAGTCTTTTTTTGGTTATGATGAAAATCATTTTACTTACAAAGGACTTTGTAACTATTGATTTATGTCATGTAACAATACAACTTTTATTAGTTATTAACCATTGGTATGTAATTAAATAATTAAATATTTTATTGGGTAATATCTTGATAGTTGATAAATAATCTAGAGTTCTTTTGGTTATTACATGGGTAAAAACACAATCAAAAGAATCCAAGTGAGTGGACACTCCTTAAAACTACATTTTTGTATGTTTGAAAAATCACAAATGCATTGCAAAGTTTACAAGCCCAAAATTTTACACAAATCACTTTTTTTTTGCATGTTCAAAGCACTCAAACCTTGAGAACAAATAACCATTTTTTTTTTTAAATGTTATTTTTCTCTACCAAATGTGCACCATTCCTTTTGAAAATTGGAGAAGATTTGAATATTGATGATTAAAAAGGCAAAAGGAATTGAATTAATGAAAATTATTTTTATAATCAATTTGAACACATTTAAAAAACTTTTGACCCTAAAAATTATGGATTTTGAAACTGTGTTTTTAACAAAAAATTGTTCATGTTTATGTGGTAAAGGACATGAATGCATAATATACATGATAGCAAATTAATTTGTAATCAAAATGTATTTATATTTAAAATGAAATGTTTAAAAGGTACCTGAAATACAAATTATAAACTAACACAAAAATGACACATGTCATGTGCAATCCTAAGAAAAGAACTTTTACCTTGGCTTCTTTGACCGTGTTTTCACCCATGTGTAACAAAATTACATTTGTGACATTTTTAATGTTACTCCTTTGCATGAAAACACCTTTGAATGGTCCATAGTAGTTGATGTGATATAACAAAAATAAAATTACATAACATACAAAAAAAAATTTATGATAACAAGAAAACCTTCATGCCATTGTGTAATCCATAGTTGTAGCACAATAAACAAGGAAAATGTCACAGGCACAAAAACAACCAAATCTAGAGGATTTTAAACCGAAACAAGAACAAGGGTAAGCCTGGTTCCAAATCTAGATTGTGAAACAAGAAAATAAGAACAAAATCACTACATCTGTAAAATAGAATTCCAATAAGATTTTATTACAAGGAAGAAACAAAAATAAAGCAAGGTTATGACAAGACAACGTACCCAATATTGATGTTGAACAAACTAAAGGTAATGGGGAATTTTACCTTTATTTATACCCATTGGGCACCTAGCTTAAAGATGTTTTTCGAAAAACTTCCAACCCACATGTGTCCCATGTCCACCCATGTGTGAATTATAAATGAAGGGTGCAAGCAAGATAAAGTGAACAACTTGATTACCTTGTCAAAATTGGAACAAATAGATTTAAAATAACAACAAAACCCATTAGGGTGAAAATATTTTAAGGTGTACAACACAAGATAAAAAAGGCCTAGTCCTTATTGTAGTATTTTCTTACCTTATATTTTGATCCCCATAAAAAAAATGAATCAAAAGTTGTCAAAATTTTCAAAAGGACTATATTTTAGACCATTAAAATTTTAGATTCCATCATAATCATCCATAAATGTGTCTTTACATGGTTAAAAAAGACTAGGTAAAAAAGATAAAAAAAAAAGTAACATTATTTTAGTACACTTTAAAGAATTTGGACCCATTATAGAATTATGGAACATTGAATGTTTTCATTTCAATGATTAAATATGATATATGTTTTACCCTAATGTGCATTGATTTTCATATTTCAAACTATAAAAATAAGTTTTAAGTGGGTTTTTCAAAATTCAAATAACTTTTTCAAAATTCAAATAGCTTTTGACGTTTATATTTCATTATGGGCTTTTAGTTTCAAGTAGGTGTCAAATAGGTTTTTACAAAAAGGAAATAGATTTTTTTTTTGATGACTTGCTAAAACATATGTTGATTTTCATTTCCTAACTTATTACATATCAATTTCATTAATTTTTCTAACCCAAAAGTAGGTTTGAACACATTTTTTAATTGATTTCCAATGTACTTTTTAATCTATTTTTAAACTTCATTTTATTTTTATTTTTTTAGCATTAGAATCTTATAAACTTAATAGAACCAACTAATGCTATTTGACACATACTTTCATTTAATTTGATACTACTTTATGGCAATTATATGAAAAACAAAGGGTTAAAGTGGAGACGCTTATTTTTTTGGTATATTTTATTTTGCTTTGACTTTGAACTAAAGACTCAACTTAAAGTGAATTAAAAGTTAATTAAGAATTAACTAGAAATGGACTAAAACTTAATCGGAAGCTAATTAAGAATGAACTGAAACTAAACTAAAAGTTAGGTACAACTTTATTACAAGTCATGGGTGAACATTCAAATAAATGAATTCCTTAACATTGACATCTGTAACATCACCTCCCCTTTGAATGACAGTTCCATGAGGAACATATTTTAGTTTGTTTAGAAATAGTTGATGAAATTTGTGAACCTTCTCCATGGCATTTGATAGGCTTTTTATTGGTTCCCAAGTGCATTCATTCACATTATACCCATGCCAATGAACAAGATATTGGAGTTAACAATTAAAAATCCTTGATCCAAAATGTCCTCCACTTCATATTCATGTTCACCATTGATTTCAATAGGTCGAAGGGGATCATGAATTTTTCCTAGAATGGTAGACCCAAGGTAAGGTTCCAACAAGGAACATGAAAGACAAGATGGATTCTTAGAAAACCTTGAAACTCAAATTGGAAAGCCACAACATTTATTTGCTTCACAATGAACAATGGACTTTGCCTCTAATGATCCAACTATTCTGATGGCCTTATTGTCATAATATGTTGTTGAAGCCAAACCCAATACTCAACCTTGAAACTGGGTTGTTCCTTTCAATGTTCATTAACATTTTCTTTGTATTGCCTCTACATTTTTTCAAGGTTAGATACAAGTTGAGCTCAAACGTCTACTAACCATATGGTTCAATCCTTAGTTGTTGGATTCATAACTTTGTTCACACCTTGAATGTCAAACTTGGGGTACAAACTATGATTTGCAAAAAAAAAAAGTTTATTGGGTCAATGAATGCATTGTGTTGTTGTACCTAGGCAAAGTTCACATACTAAATTAATTCCAATTTTTGAAATAATCCAAAGATAGAAACAATCAATTTTTAGAGTTAAAAAATAATATAATGACATATTGAACCTAGTGGGCACCAAACAAAGTGTTCAAATGACAAATTTTCAAAAAAGTAAATTTTCACCATCATAACAAAAAACATACATGATAATAGATAAACCTAGTGGTCACTAAAATTTAACAATAAACAAGACCTTACAATGAGGAGAAGAACTAAAACATTGCATAACACTGCCAAGTTTTCATGGTGCCCACTAAAATCAATAATTTAAAACACTTAGTAAGCAATTTAGTGGCAAAATCAAAAGACACAATTTGGAATAGTACCTACCAAATATTATGCCATTCAATTTTGTATAATAATAACAAAATGGTTTACAATAGCTACAATTCATGTATTTCATTAATCGTTGGTGGAACATTGAACACAAAAGCTTGAGGCATTAGGCAATCAAAAAAAATTATTTATTAAAAAATAACAATAAAAATATCATTTAACGGCCACCAATGGGTATCATAATCCTAGCTTGAAACATATTGGGACATATATATTGAACATATACCCTCGAATAGGAAGGAATTTGCTTATTATGAAATATGAATTTCACCCTGGAAAATCGACAACCAAAATAAACCTCAAGCACATGAAAAAAAATGTCCATTATCAATTTATTGATTTCATACAAATACATTGAGTATCAAAAACTACATCACCATCCATATAGGAATTCGGAATATGAGCTACTAAAACTGAAATTCAACTCTACAAGCAACCCAAAATTAAGGAATCATCTTACTTTTTAGACCAAAAATCAAACATGCAACTACATCCTTCACCTTTTAAAATAGAGAACCCAATCGACAACATGATTTTCTACTAATTAAAATTACATATGGCTTTGCGCAATCTACAAATAAAAACCAGAATCCACTACAAATGGAAATGAATAATTGAAATTTCCACAAACTACAAACCACAAACTAATACAATATAAAATAAAAATAAGTAACTAAACCAACATGAAATGAAAGACTATATTGAAAATATAACTAAAACAAAGAAAGGAAATTTTTACTTAGGATGTCACTTCCAGGAAATTGTGTTATTACCAGATCCATGTTTGAATTTCCTTCAAATTAATTGAACCAAGAGTAAAACATATATCAAAAACTAAATAATGGCTTTGAGAACTTCATGATAATTGTGAAATGGGCGTAAACTGTTTTCACAAAGGGCAAACCCTTTAACACTAGCCACAACTAAGGTGCAAGGTCTAATCATTACACCTTGTTTTTGGATAACTCATGTCCTTTGAATGGTTCAAGAAAAAAATTGTTCCATTTTGGATTTTGAAAGGCCTTGTTAGGTTCATCATCAATGAGCAATGTTTGATCCTTTTCCCCATAAAGCAAACCTCTGCATGCAAAATGAACTCAATCCAAGTCCTTGAAATTGTAATAAACTAAGCATGTAAGCTAACCCATTGTTACAGTGCATTACTCACGTCCCAAAACAAACACAAATTGATTGATGAGAGTTTGAAGCATCAACAAAGGTAGAATTTCAAGGACATCTTTTAACAACATACACGACCCAATAACAATGTAAAAATGTTCAAATGTTCAAGAAAGGAAATGCTTTATTCTAGCACAAATTTCCAACTTGGAAACATTTAAATTCTTCCCAATTTTCCTTGATTCCCTTGAAAAAAGGCACATTTTGGAAAGTAACAAAGGACGCCATTGACACCAAGAATAAGTAGCTTTTTAGTTATCTCATACCGAGGTCGAAAAGTTCGAATATGCTGCTTTGGATTCGAAAAAGCAACACCAAGCACCTATGGAAGAAAAAACAAGTTAGAGGAAAGAAAAATTCAAGAATGAATAAAAGCCTTCACCATTGTCATAGGATATGTTAATCTAACTAAACATTTATGAAAATTAAATTGATATCCAGAACATGGACAAATAATTTTGAATGTTAGGCTTGAACATCTATAGAGAACTAAGGGAATTGGGTAATAACATGGATTGGAATGTTACCTAGTGGCCACCAATGTGAAATATAGATATTGCTTGGAAAGTTATTTGAGGTTTAAAAGGTTTTCAAGTATGTATGTTGAAGGTAGTTTCATGCATTAATGATATCAATTGGCATTGTTTGGTTTTTTGGTTCAATGTCTACTAAAGGCATTGCACGGAAATGTACAAATCAATGATAATATTTTAAAAATGTGAATCATGTAATAATGTTTTGGACAAGAGTTTATTAAGTCTAGTGGTCATCAAGTGTGACATAATTCAACATTTCTTCATTATTGTTTAAGAAATACAATTAAAATTAATGAGAGTATGGTTGAAATTGCTTCAATTTGGTGGGTCCCAACATATGGGTTTGTGTTCACCAATTGTGTTGTGTATGGATTGGAATTTGGCTTTTGGTCGAAAATTTATGAAAGAGAATTTAAACTTATGATTGAAATTATTGTTGCAATGACTTCAATGTGGTGGCCACTAGATTAGTTTGGGCTCACCATTTATGCTAAGTATTGATAGAAATTCAACTTTTGCTCGATAATTTATGGAATGTAAATAAAATTTATTGTGTAAATTTTTGTAATTACTCCATTTTGGTGGCCACTACATGGGTTTGGGCTCACCATTTATGTTAAATAAAGATAAAAATTCAACTTTTGTTGGACAATTCATGGAACAAGATTAAAAATTTTGGTTCAAATTGTTGTAATCACTCCATTTTGGTGGCCACTAGATGGGTTTGCACCCACCCATGAAATGTAAATAAGTCCAAAATTAAAATTTAAGTCTGGAATTAATTAAATATGTGTTTAAATTTTGCCATAAAAGTTTTGACCAATTATCTTGATGATAATTGATTGTGCATCATAAATATTACTCCAAGACTTGATTGACCCATTTGTTTGCCCATCCATCTAGGGGTGGAAAGTTAATGAAAATTTCACCTTCATAGCTAAAAGCTCAAAAAGTCGTTTCTAAAATTTATATGCAAACTTAAGCTGATGATCAAAAATGATATTTTCAAGAAAACCATGATATCAAAAAACATGATTTACGAATAATTTGGATGTTCTTTCACCATTTATTGTTTTGGTAAATGAAATGAAATGAACCATTTTCATTAAATGGTCCACCACCACCAAGATGGAATCATAAAAACTAAAAGGTGGAAGGTCTATGATGAAGTCTGTCACAACCTTAGTTTTGGGTTCGCGACCAAGGCAAAGGCTTGAAAAGGTGCAAGCCAAGAGTGAAGCGTGGGAGTCACATTTCATGCTACTGGGAGGGTAGGAGAGTGTGAGGGAATGAACCCACACACTCCCAAGTGGGCTCCCACTTTGGGAATTGGAGTCCCAAATTTTCAGAAGGTAATTATAGGGGTCAAAACTCATTGGATTGAAGAGTTCCTTCTATCATTGAATTTTTTTTGAAACATAAATGTCTAAAATGGGCTCGCATGACCCATTTGAGCACTTAAACCATAACTTATGGCCAAAAGAAGGGCCGAAAGTCAAATTGCCAAATTTGATTTCCGACCATTAAAAGTTGGGAATCGCTTTGATTTCTTGGCGTGCAAATGGCATGCCACAATGAAGGCTACAACTTTGCTTCAGACTTCATTTCAATCGAAGGTTTGAACACTAAGTTATTGGCTTTCAAAGTCGCGAGAGTCTCAATATTGGGAATTTCGAAATTCTAACTTTGGAGTCCCGAGACAAAATGACATTTGGGTGCTAGCCCCATGGCCAGGCACAGAGAATACTATAAGGGGAAAGGTGGTGGTTTTCCCCAAGTTTAGGTTGTGGTGAGTCTGTGAGTTCGTGTTTGTCCATGGCTCATCCATGCACCAAAAGTGCTCCAATTATGCATTAACCAACTTGTTGTTTAGTTTGTGCAGGTCTGTGTGATAATTGACCCGCTTGTCTCTTGTCCTAGTCCTCATCCCAAAGCTCTAGCACACCCCTCTACCCCCAAAGTGTTATGAGCCAAATAGCGTACTCCAACTTTTCATCCCTTCGATGTTTTCATCTTGGACTTAGAGTTGAGTCTATCAAGGAGCTTGGGGGTGCATCAAAGTCCATGGAAATTGAAAACCATTGGGATGCAAGGATCAGCAATGGTTGAAAGAGACCATGAAGGTGATGATGAAGATTTTTTGCTCAAACATAAACATTGCAAAATTCGACAAATTCTTTCACACACTTCCAAACCTATTGTCATGGATGCCAATGCCATGGAGTTCATTCATTTGAATGTTCATCCATGACTTGTAATAAACTTGTAGCTAACATGTAGTGTAGTTTCAATTCACTCTTAGTTAATTTTTAGTTAAGTTTTAATTCACTTCCACTTGATTCATAATTCATTTCCAATTGATTCTTATTTCATTTTTAGTTAAATTTTAATTCATTTCTAATTAATTCTAATTAAGTTTTAATTAAGTCCAAGTTAACTCCTAATCAACTCTTAGTTAACTCCTAATCAACTTTTTGTTAACTCTTAGTTAAATTTTAATTAACTTTTAGTTGACTTCTAGTTAAATCCTAGTCAACTTTCATTTAAGTCATAGTTAATTCTTTAATTAGGAAGGTTTCAAGAAGTTTTTTTATTTGATGCACACATAGAAGCCTTTTTGGAAGCTTCCTTGAACTAAATCCCCAAAAGGGTATAAACAGAAATAGGATCCCTCATTTCCTTCAATCTATTCAACATTAGTCTTAGGCATGATCTTGCACTATAACCTCATCATGTTCTTTTCATGTTCATGTTTGCATATGTTAGCATAATAAAAAATTGTTTTCATGTTTGTTTTGCACATTTCGTGTTCTTACTTTTGGTTCTTATGTTTTTTTCAAAAATCACATAATCTTATTTTATTCTTCGTTTGAAAGTTAAACTTTATTTTTTTTTTTGCTTTTATTTTTGTGATTATTTGTGTCCAAGATAATTATGGCCACCAATAATCTCAAAACATTAATGCCATGGTCTTGTTGAATCCAAAATGGCTTGCACTTAAAGTATCATGCTTAGCCTTAAAAACTTGAAACAATGCATGGCCATCAGGAACATAAAAAAAATCATCATGATATAACAAACCATTTTAAAAATTGAACTTAACATGATCATTGGAAAAATCTTGGATTTAATGATGACTTTTTAATTGGCCTTGGATGCCAATAACAAGAGGGTCCTTTTAAAAATCTTCACGAATTTGAAAAAAAAGGGTTATGTCATCAAGAATTACCAACAACACTTGAAGAAAATGTTTAAACTTGAAAATGACATCATATTGTTACTTGTAGGCTTCATCTCCTTCTTTAGGTGTGAGGTATGAACAACAAGACAACACATCAAATTTCCCTTATTGGTGCTTAGGGCAATATGTGATGACAAATTGAAATCATGACAAGGACATTGCCCACCAAGCTTGGCATTGATTTAATACATGAATTGTTATGAAATATTGCACAATTTCTTCTAGTTTGAATGCACAATGATTTCATGTTGAACTCCTTTAAGCAAATGATGCCATTTTTCAAAAGCATCCATGATGGCGAAAAATTCTATATCATGAATTTCCTAATTAATCTCCATAGGAGAAAACTTCAGAGAATAAAAGCTGACAAGATTAAAAAGATTGTATTCTCCAAGTTGTGAAAGTATGTTAGGGTTTTGTGTGAAACAAGTAGGGTTGTCCAATTCAAAAGTGTTGAAAAACTCTTGTAATATTTTCATTCATCATTCATGTGAGCTTTATTGTGTCAATGAGGGCTTTTTGGAAAAAGAATTGGAATGATGGAAACGGAATAAGGTTGTTGGTTATGTGAGAAGTTTGGTGTTGCTTCATTGTGCTCTTGATGGTGCCTTTGTTAAATCTTCATGGAATGTTGGAAGATTTTTATCTTTGAATGTGTGGTGTGGTAGTGCTAGTTATGTTATGGCATTGTGCAAGTGTGCAAATAAATTGAATAGGTTGCAAGTGTGGTAATAATATTTTAGAACAAGTGGCTTAATGGAGTTAAGAATTTTTATTTTTGGCTATGTTAGAATGTGATGTTTTTTTTCTTTGCTATTAATTAACAATGGAAATACCCTTTGTGTTTTGCTATGTTTGGGTATATTTCTTTACAAAAAGTTGATGGCAAAGATTAGTATGTGTTGTTGTTTCTTAATAAAAATGACAAAAGAAAATGATGACAAATTTTAGGTCCTTGCATTACCATGTTTTGATATATGTTAATAAGTTTGAATGAAAGGAAACTTATCAAGGGCATGGATATGGGAGGTTAGAGGATGTATTAATAACAAAAAGGATTGTGATTTTTTAAGGTTTCTAGAAGAAAAAGATCACTTTGATTTGCAACAGTCATGATAGGGTGCAGTTACATTAACAAGAACCACAACAAATGTAATTCATGTTTAACTTTTCATGTTTAGAAGTGATAATTTAATTTGGTGTTGAATGTATAATTTTTTTTTATATGGTAAAGTTCATAATATATCATTGAAAAATTTGAATTAATTTGAAAAATATTATGAATAAAAAAATTTCAAAAACATTCATTAAACACGGTAATGCATGCTTTTAACTCTAAAAGGATATATAAATAGACTTCAAAACTTTTGAAATTTATATATATTTTGAAATATTTTACATAAACCTTGACATAATAATGTTAAGATTTTTTTTCAAAATTTTGAAGTTTTTTGAAAAAAATTTAAAGAATATTTTAAGGAATAATATTCCCCAAAAGTAGTCCCAAAAACAAGCAAGAACAACTCATGTTATCCTATTTGCATTCAAATCATGAAAGGGCATAATAGGATTTGTTGACATGGATTAAAGGTTTCTTATGGGTTTAAAGAAAATAAGTACACCATTTAAGATTTCAAGCAAATTTGCATCTATGTTTAGTAAAACAGTGTCTAGAACGAAAATTTGAAAGTATGGTTGTTGAAAGGTGGCAATCATATAGAGCTAGCAAATAATTGAAAAGACATCTTGAAAAATTAACTTTGATTTCAACAAACATAAAGAAAGTTTGATTATTTTTTATCATTGTTAATTGAAGAGCTAAATCCAAATGTTCAACTTTGCGTTATCATTTTCAAGACTTGATGTTATCAGTTGTTCTTAATGTCAATCATGAGTTAATATGTGCAAAATGATGCAATGTTGAATGGAAAAATTGAGGACTAGTATATGCAAATGCAAGCATTTTGAATTATTGAAATAATAAAAACTACAAGATTTTAATTTATCTTTTTAGGTTACACATTATCATACCAATTCCATTAGAAGAAATTTGAAAATTAACAACTAAATTTGTGATTCATTTGTAAATGTAATGAACATTTGTGACTAGAAACACTTGTAGTTGTTTTGGACAAGTGGCATAAAACAATTAGTTGCAAAAGACATGAGATGGTGATAAAATTGACAATTTGTAGTTGCAAACCTTATGACTAGGCCGAAACATTTCATCCATTGCCATGGATGATGGTTAGTTTGACACAAAACCCCAATTTACAATGACATTTATGATTACATTTGAGATAGTCACATGTAACAAATGTCCCATTGATGGGTGGTTTAGATTTAGCCATGTGTTTGTTTAAGGAGATAATGGCCATAAAACATGTGGCAATTTGCCATTTGTTCAAGAAATATGTATACATTAATTAAATATTATAATTAATCAATTAAATATATCCTAGGCTAGGCTAAAATAGGCAATTTATCCTAAACTAAGTTAGAATATGCTAGGTAGGTAGGTAGGATTGTATTTATTTTGTTGGTGACAAGTTTTTTTGATTTGTTCATCCCAAATGGCATTTTGAATGTTTATAGTGCATACCATGAACCTAGTCCACCCTTTCACCTAACTATATATTTTACAAGTTTGAAATTGTAAACAAAGGATATGGGATAAATTTTAATGAAAAGGAAACACTACAACATTACAACATTATCATATCCATTATCCCATACAAAAACACGATCATATATCCATACAAATTTAAAATATTTAATCACCATTTTTCCTACCCACCTACTACCTATCATCCTTATCACTTGTTACCTACATCCTAATCTATCTAATTGATTAATCAATTAATATAAAAACATCATGACATATCCACACAATAAAATGCCTATAACTATGTATTGTCTATTTTATTTACTACCTACTACTTAACCTACCAACTACCTACCTAATTTACCTAGCTTAATTTATTTAATAAATTAACAACATTTTTTAACAAACTATTAATTAGACAATAAATTAATTTGTACATTTTGAATTATAATTGCAAAAATGTCACTATCACATATGCTAATGTCATGGAGTTAATTCATTTGAAAGTTCATCCATAACTTGTAATAAACTTGTACCTAATTTTTGTTTTTGTTTTAGTTCACTCTTAATTAGCATCTAGTTAAATCTTAGTTCATTTCTAGTTAATTTTTAATTAAGTCTTGGTTCACTTTACTTAACTCTTAGTTCACTTTCATAGTTCACTTCTAGTTATCTTTTAGTTCATTTTTAATTGATTTCCAATTAATTTTTAGTTCACTTTTAATTAACTTTTAGTTAAATTTAAGTTTACTCTTAATTGAGTTTTAATTCACTCTCAATTGATTTTTAATTCACGCATAATTCACACATGAGTGCACATGGATGCACATGGGTGAACATGGGTCACATATAAATTGAAAATTTCTTTAAAAACTTTTTTGAGCTAAGTGCCCAAGGGGTATAAATAAAGGTAGAATACCCCATTACTTTTGGTTTGTTCAACACTAACTTTGGTATGTTTCTTGTCACATTGATTAATGATTTGCTATTTAAGCATAAAGGTGAGGGGTTCAAACCTTCACATTTGCACCTAAGTTGGTGGGCTAGTGGGCTAGGTGGCCTAGGTTTTTAGGCGATTAATTTAGCTTCAATAGTTATGTACCTAATTAATTATTAATGAATAATGAATTCACTTGTCTATAATAATTAATTTTCGTTCAGTAAGGGGTTGGTCACTTTTGCCATGATAAATTTGTCCAATTTTACTGAAAATGAGCTAGGACTTAGTGCATATTGGTGTAGTGGATCAACAATATGTATTTCATTATTACAAAATGTGAGTGCAATTCACTAGTCCTAGTTCATTAGGTCAGTGAATTCATTATTTTCCAACTAATCCCCATTTACTATGACCAATGAATTCATTCAAAATCTAGTGAAATCACTTGGCATATAGGGACATTTTTTGTTATAGTGTTTATGGATACACACTAAAACCAAAATTTTTATTGTTTTTTTCACTTATGAAAATTGAAACCATCAAAATCATTTCATCTTTTAATCTTTTGGGGCAAAATTTCACAATTAAAAAATGGTTGCTAAGAATTAAAGGTGGAGTTTGTTACTTGGTGAATGGCAAAGATTAAACAAAGTAAAATATAACTAGGAGAATGGTAAATATTAAGTAAAGTAAAATGTAGATGGCTAGTGAGTTGGAAATAATGAAGACATTTCATTAGTTTGAAGATTCAAATTACTTTTGGGGGGAAAGAATTTAAAAAGTAGTTCTAGAAGTTAAGAAAGTTGTTGGAGATTAAAATAAAAATCATGAGTAATTTAGAGTTTTGTTGGGTTTCAAACCATAAGTTTTCTTGTTCTCCAATTTAGATTTATACACTTGATACTATAAATATTTGATATATTCAATTCTAAGTAAAGAAAGTAATATAATATTAATGATAAATAATGAAACTATTCTAAAATATTGTGCTTTTAAAATTGAATTGTGAAACCTAATTACAAACTTTGATATTAATGATAATAAAGAATCTGAGAAAAAAAATGGTAATGAAAAAATTGTGTGAAAACAATTTGTGGAAATGATTATATTGTTTTGTTAACACATAGAAAACAATTTTAGATAGAATTTGTGTTTACAAAAACCCAAGGTTCAAAGCATAATGACTTGATGACATGGTCTACACCAACAACAAAAATAGGCATTAAAAGGAGTTGAACATGTTATGTCATCTAAAGACCTCGTCTAAGAAAATACACTAAAATGGGAGTTGGGGGGGGGGTTTTTGGGTTTGCACATTAAACCATAACTTCCCTCCTAGGTTACAAGAGGGCAATTTTGTCATTTGACCAAAAAGTTTTTGTTTGAGGGGGCATTACTAATATCATAATTCCCTTCATTAACCATTTACATTCAAGTCATTGAAATAACAATGGTGTACAAATGTTAGGTTTGGGGGATGATGAAAAAACTTTTTAAGATCTAATTTTCATGAAATGCAATTTACATAATTAATCAATCCCACATCTTAACTGGTGTGTTCATGTTTTCACCCAAAACTTCTACAGCATCTCTAGTTTTTCCTTACAATGAAGCCATTTTAGCATGGAAGGAGGTTTGAATGTGATATATAAGCAAATTGTTGCAAATCTTAAGAGTCAAGAATTAGTATATGAAGGCAATTATTTTTTTGAAACTTCTATTTACTCTCTTGTGATGGCATATCACTCTTTTCATGCATATATGTACTTATTTAAAAATCCAACACTTTATACTAAAACACTTACTTGATATATTTTGGGTTTGATTTTCAATTAGCAAATCTCAAAACTTGATGTATCCATTACTTTGTATGCATTGTTCGAATGTAGGTCAAGATTGCAACAAGGAATTTTGAATGGTATTGCATGTTGGGTGGGTGTTGCTAGACATGAATGTTTCAAAATTAGGATTTGTTTATGGGGATATTTGTGTGGGTGTGTAGATTCATTTGTTACATGGACCAAAGGACCTTCATAGGAGAGGTTCAATCCCGTCAAGGAGGAGATTTTGATTCAATCTTCAAGTATGTTTTATTTGATATAAAGTGTACCACTAAGGGAAACCACTTTATTTGATCCCAAATAGCATGCAAGAAAATATAAGGTGCAACTAATGTTTAAAATAAAATAAAATAAAATAACTTATATATAAATAAGGTGCTTAAAATTAGTTCCTCACATGTGTTCTTCAATTTCATCTGATATGCTTTGCCATTTGTTCCCAATAATGTTCCTAATGGTGCCACATGTTGCTTATGTTGTTCCTACAGTGCCAATGTGTCCTCCGACCATGTTCTTTAAATTTCTCTCAGATTCCTTGCTCAAATTCCTACTATCCTTTTAACCTACAAATGTAAGTCAAATGGAAAGGGTCTGTATTTTCTATCATGGGAGAGTCCAAAGATTTTAGCATTTCTTTTTGGGGTCAAAACCACTTTTGCAAACTTTTTGGAAGACCATTTTTCATGTCCATCCACAAATTTATTTGTTTATTCCCCTTTAATTTTTCAAAAAATTGCAAAGCATCCATCATGCATGAATCCAAGGCCACTAGTGAAGATATCATGGCTTCAAATTTTCAAAACTTTTTCTACAAGAGAAGGGGGAATTTTTTTTCAATACACAATTTTAAGAATTATTAAAAATTCCTCGATCGATGAAAGTTGTTGATGTACAAGAAGGGTCAAATGGAGAGGCATTTGGGTCCCTTTTCTTATATAAAAAAATTGTCAGGTCATATATATCTTGGTTAAAATTTCAAAAATATTTTTATTATTTGGTACAAAAGTATTGGTAGTAGCTTTGTACCTTTCAAGGTGGGCGACAAGTGGGCATTGAGTTCCTTTTGTGGTAGCGTAGGGTCCCTTCCAAACAGGAACAAAGTAACCCTGGTAGGACCAGACCACCAGACTCTGGTCCAATTAGATGGTAACAGGATCCACCAACGCCTGTTCCAGAGAGTAATCGAAAATCCCCCAACACCTATCCCACCGTTGATTCACACATGATTAAACTGTTCTTCACCGTTGATTCACAATACAACTGGAACTGGCAGAACCAAAAGTGGATCCATTAGAGGACCACCTGTCTCACCTTAAGAGGAACTTCCCCAGCCCCCAATAAAAGGGTACTGGAATAGGACAAGAAATCCGGTTACAATTCTAATATTTAAACTTTCGTTGCTGAACCAAAGTGGAACCAGTCCCATCCATGGACGCCAGCTGGGGCTCCAACTCCCAGTGCCCACTTTAGGGAAAAGTTAGGATTTTATTATTATATAAATACACCCATTATTGACCTCTGGACAAAAAGGAGGTTCAAAGTGGCCAACCAGGTGTCAATTCCATCCTTAGTGCATGCTGCACCTCAGATCTGTCCATATCCAATGGTCCTTACTTAGTTCTAGGCTTCTTCTAGCATGTATTGATTCTAAGATATTTATTAAAATTGGAAACAAGCCGCACCCATGTGGTCAGGAAGATTATTGTGCATAATGTACAGGGTCATGTCAATTCCAGCATGTAGGTTAGTACTCCATGGGGATACTGCAAATACGACAAAACCCAAACCATTATGGTGTAAGCTGATTATGAAATCAGGCCTTTTCTGTGATTTAATTAACCTCAGAAAATTGGTATAGTAAACCCTTAGAAAACAGTTGCATCCCCCAGAGCCCAGTAGAACTCGGAAGTGTGATTCTTTTTCTTTTTTCTTTTTTGATGTGGGCTCATAATTACTACGCTTTTACCACAAAGAAGATGTATTTACTTTCTAAAGGAATGTAAGTGGCAGCATTTTATTTTATTTTTTTGGTGTGAAAATTTGCACTGTTGCCAAATTCTGGAAAATTTATGTCATAAATTTCCATGATTTTTTTTTTGGGAAAACAATGGATTATTTTTTTTGAAAAACTCAAAATTCAAAATTGCTAGAATTCTATACAAGCTTCAAGTAGGGTAGCAAAACATATATATGCATGTTTAAATATTTTCCTTTCTTGATTAGTTGATAGCAAAATTTGGCTCGAAGGACACATTTTATCTAGAAAAAAACGTTTTTCCAAAAGTTTCCAAATTTTTTAAAAACAATGTAATTTTGCAAAAATCATTGCTATGTACCTAACAATGTATTTTTTTTCCAAACTGCCAAAGTGTCTTGGCAAGCTACACACAAACCCATGTGGGGGTATGACAACAAGTTGAAAATTATGTGAGGGGTAAGTGGATGTGGCTACCATTTGTTTTAGTGGGGTTAATTGTTCTCCCTTAGGTATTTAAGCACTTGAAATTGGGTAGTGATCTTGAGTAGCATGTGATAAGGTGCGTTGGTGAAACATTAATGAGAGATTTTATGACAATTATATATATGCAAATGTAAGAAACATAATGATAATTTGCATGTTGTAATGGAGTTTGTAGTGATCTTGGTTGTTCATGAGGAGGACATTAGCTTGACAAAAACCCATACTAGATCAAACGTCATCAATTAAAAAAAATACAATGAAATGAACTACAAAAAAGAATGGCAAGTTACAAGAAAACTATGATGGATTGGAGAGTTTAGAAGCTTGATCCTAATGGATTTTGCCTGTTTTAGCTTAACTTAGACTTACACAAGCCACACACATTAGAACCATACTTACATGCTCACATGAGTACATGTTGCCAATACATCATTTGGGAGAACAACTTGTAAAGCACCCGCCCAAAATGCAACCATAGCATAAATCAAAATATCACTTCATGCAATAGCAAATAACTTGCTGCTACCATACAAGCTACAAGTGCAATGGAAATAATAAAAGAACTTGCACCATGAACTACTAGCATAACATATAAAATATCTACTAATCCATTGCATAGTTCACTTTATTGTCACCCCAATCTTGCATGTCATTCCCATTGGAAAACTACCAAGGCTAATCATCTTATGTGCACATCTTGACAATCAAATCCAAGTGTTTGGTTAATAAATTGTGTAACTTGATTTCAAAAAAGACAACATGGAGAAATAATGTTCATCTTTTATGTAACCTAAACTCATAACTATAGAGAATTCTAGCAATGCAAAATATTCAAACAATTAGTGTTGCAAAAAGTTGATGGGTGCTAATGTAGATCACAACCAAATAAGAAGGTGTGCATCAATAGTAGTTTTAAAATAACAACATAGTTGCTTTACATAGTGATTTAAAAAAAGGAAGTTCCCAAATCAAGTTTATTTTCATGAATAAGTTTTAAGATCTTCATATAATTAATTTTTGGACCAATGAGTTTTTCAAAACAAAATTGAGCCTTCAATATGGTTAAAGGTCCTTGAATGTTTCTTTAACAAATAGATTAAACCAATACTATTGAAGATAAATGATCCCTATTGCACTCATCAATTTTTAGTTGGGGAATTGTTGCTCCAATCCAAACATACAACATCATGTGAACATTGAACCTTGACAACTTCAAAAGTTGTTATCCAATCATCACATGTAGTTCAAATGAACACTCCCATAAAAGGACATTTTTTATGCAATTGATACTGCTTGCCCATGAAGTAAAAAATCACAAACTAGATATTTGTTGCAAAATCAATCCACCACATAATCAACAACTAGTCATTGATGTTTTTGTGCAAGTCTAAAAATGCTTTGAATCATTTTACACCATTTATTTATTTTTTGCTTTAAATACATGCTATATAATTCAACACAACACATTTCAACATTAGTTTAAAAATCACATTCAAATAACAATGACATAAACTTTATAAGCACATGTGGATTGCCCCCAATAGAGTCATGATGCAAGTTAGTCATCCCATCATCACCTTGAAGACATATAATAAATTGATATTTATTACTGTCATGGTATGCAAGTATTCATTCATCTTCACCACCAAAGTTTGTGTTTTGAAAGAACTCATTTAATAGGGGACAACATGGAGATCCACTTAGTATTTACATTACGAAACATTTTCAAACCTTCAATTTCAAGTAGCTTGGCAAGAATGTAGTGCTCAATATGCATTTTTAGTGAAGATGAAAAATATGTGTATGTGTTTTACAATAACCCTTCAAGCTTACAAACTAGGGGTTGAACATAATGGATTTGCATAATTAGGTTAATTTCATGGGCCATGTAATTTGCTACAATCACAAAAGGTGTAACCTTAAATTTGAGTTGAGTAGCAACAGTAATCTATCGGCCCATGAACACCATGACCCCATTTGATTCAAAACAAATAAACTTGTTGCTAATCCAGTTAGTTGTCAAACATCCATACTCCATCAAAGACTTCATAATCAATTGGGTTAGGTTATCAACATTGCATCCACTAATCACCTTTTCAAGATTTAACAACAATGACATCCTCTTAAAACCATCAACAACATATGTGTGCACAACACACTACACCAAGACCAATTGTCAATTGTGATAACCTCATTAGTAGTTTTTCCTACCATCAATCACATTAAAAACTTTACAATGAACCATATTTAACATCCCATCACATTCAACAATAGCCTTAGCCCAAGGCAATTTTATAGCTCACACCTCTTGGAAAACTCAATTTAACTCCATTCCTTCTTACAATTCTTTTGTGTAGGCTCAAAAGATGAAGACTAAAGACCAAGGTCAAGAGGTCAAGATATTTAAGATCAACATGTTCAGTAAACAATGATATTGGTGATGAGGGAAATATAAGTAGATTTTGACATGATGAGACTATGTATGTAGAACAATGATATTTAAAATTGAACAATAATTGATCTTTAAACCCCATTACCATTGCAATGAATTCATCACAAAAACCTTGAGTAATAGGAAAAGATGACAAACTTGTCAATATTATATACCATAAACCTTGAGCAAGATGAACATGCCACAAACTTGACACAAAAACCTTGAGCAATAGGAACAAAAAAAAACTCATAATTGTAACAAATCCTAAGTCTTGAGCAAGACAAACAAATGATGATGACACACAAACCTTGAGTAATAGGAAGAGAAGATGAACTCTAGGTTGTAGCAAACCCTAAACCTTGAGCAAGATGAATAGATGATGAACTTGATCATGAACTCATGAAAAGACCAAAAGATGATTCCTTGGAAGAAAGGAAAAAAAAAAAAACAAAATACTTTTTTGTAGACCAGGAAGGTCTCAAAATGAATTTTGTGCAAGTGATGCACATTGATGGACGGAAAGAACATATTTCATTGCATGTCAAAACTTTTATTGTGCACTCCTTTCCAATGGCCTAAAGTTCAACGCCAATCATGTTGCTTTTTGTCACCAATCTACAAAAAATTTAATTAGTTCATGCAATATCCTTAGCACTCCAAGTTTCAACAATAAATCAAGGCAAAATATATTTCTTGTTATTAAGAGGAGGTGGTAATCCTTTGAATTGGACGCAACGAAATTCAAGACGATTCACAACAAAAAAAAATGGAGGAATTGAGGCTATGAAAAGGGATATGAAATGCAGCCAAATGTGATGTCAACTCACCTAAAGTAAAATCTAGCTGGTTGCAAAGGTCGAGAGGGGATGGCAATGGAGGTGGATGTGAGGGTGGCTTGTTGTCAACATTGATGAGAGTAAAAACAAATGGAGGTGACCTGGGATGAGATAGGATCCACCCTTTGATGATGTCCAAACCTTGCATCCGTAGCTAGCCCTAGTTCCTAGGGTTAAGAATATGATGAATTTATTGCTGAAAATCTATCTGATTTAACAAGGGGGCATAGAATAATGGGCCATTGGAATTTTGCCCATTAGTGAAACTCCACCAAAACAAAAACACTGGTACCTAATCAGTAGGTCTGTATAGGTACAAATATGGATAACATAGGGAGAAAAAGTGAGCTTTTGACCTATGTTGTTTATGGATGCATTCTTTTGGGTCTGTCACATAAAGGTTACCAGCACTCTCCAGCTAACCAAGCACTGGATGCCCCCTTCTGGCTCAATTATCAATGCACCTCAACTGAATATCTATTGGGTTTGGAACCCAATATATGTGTGAAATGAAACCTGAAACCCAATTCTCAATTCCATATATGTGTGAAATTGGAACTGGGATAATTCTAATTTGCTTGTGGGATCCAGACCCGGCGGTTCTTCATACAAGTGAATAACTAACTGCCCAACAGTGAGTTACAGTTTATTATACATAAGGAAGGACCATTTTTACTTGTCTAGTTACTAACAACCCAGCAATGAGGTTGTTGTTAGTAGGTTGGGTAGTACCTATAAAAAGCAACTGGGCTAACTCCCAATGTTAACTAGGGAGAACTGGAACCCAACAAATGTTTTTTTCCTCACCACTTTACCCATTCATCTTTCATGGTGTTCTAGTGGGTGTAGGGTGAAGTTGAGGCCAGGATCTGACTGAGAACACAGCATTCATGGTTTAGGTTTTTCCCCCTTCATACCTGGCAGGTACTTACTGGTATTGGTTACTAATTTAAAGCTTTCATACCAGTCTGGTACTCATATTAGGTCCAAGGCTGATTTGTGCCTGGCATCTGGCAGGTGAAACCTGGTACCTAGTAAGTAGTACTGGTATAAAAAGGCAGTTCTGTACCTGGAACTGCCTCAGGTCCCATACCATGCTGGTACTGGTATAAGGCTGATATTGCCTCAGGTCGTACCTGACTGGTATGTTTTCAAATACCAGTGACACCAGTACCATATGCGATAGTGTACCTTCGCAGCTTGGACACAAATCATAGTATTTGTGTAAATGTTGAAATTTTTTCAGAAGATTTTTTTTTTTTTTTTTTTTTTTAAAAAAAAAAAATTT
>Ga0116231_10001885_pt1 | contig 43623 bp, 35 predicted proteins | sample S1TSphgellanicum_2_FD_89695 | JGI IMG/M metagenome (GOLD analysis project Ga0116231, IMG submission 89695) | Host-associated microbial communities from peat moss isolated from Minnesota, USA - S1T2_Fd - Sphagnum magellanicum MG | ecosystem: Host-associated > Plants > Peat moss > Unclassified... | reverse complement strand
TACAAGTGTATAAGAGTTGGAAGATAAGCTTAAGGACATACAAATAAACCATTGAGTGTGATTTGCAAGAGACACTTCCACTTTGTGGTAACCCAATCCTTCAAAAGATGGTTTTAAAGTCATCCACTGATTGTGATGACAACTCATAAATTCTTATGGATGCTATAAGAAAATACAAGTGACACTAAATAATTAACAAAATGTGAATTAAAAAAGTTGGTGCATATTAAAGGTCCCTTGCAAATTATGAATTTAATCTTTAATGATTGAGCAAAAAATGCCATTGGAGAAAACATATTGGATTCCAATGACCACGAATTGGCTAAGCTGTATATTGATGAGGACAATAATGTAGAAACTAGATGTATGTAGCAACAAAACAAAGGCAAATGCTTGCACTATTTCAACTAGAAGCAATGGAAGGTGGAATTTTTTACCAAGTTTTTGAGCCATGTATTTTAAAAAAAGGAAAAAAGATTGGTGGATGGAAATCAAATCCAAGATCAAAATAAATATAGAATTGACCTTAGATGAGGCAAATTGATGCCTTAGTGATGTTGGGTAAGAAGAGACCCATCAACTCATAATATACATGTTGAGTTTCTTTAATTATAAAGAAAGTCATAGTCATCACTTTTGTGACGATTGTCATCCACAAAATCAACAAACAAGAAGGGATGCATTTCCAATGCTATTAATTAACAATGTGTTGAATGCAATTGGCCAGGTTTTAGTGATTTTTTTGCATTAGACCTAGAATTTGGGCTCTAGCATATTAAGATGGCTCCTAAAGACATCAAGAAAATTCTTTTGATAATCAAATCAAGGCTTTTTTATTGGACATTAATGCCATTTGGGTTGAAAAGCACAACTAGTACTTTTTCTCAAACGATGGGAAAAGTGTTAAAAAAATACATGGACAAATTTTTAAAGGTGTTCTTCAATGATTTCAACATCCACAACCAATATTGGGCTAAACATTTAAAGCACATCAAATGTGTGTTATAGAAATTAAGGGAAGTCGATCTTAAGCATAACCTTAACAAATGTAGTTTTGCAAAGAAATCCATTAGTTGCTTAGGTCATGTGATTAATAAAGAAGGAACCCAACCTAACCCTAGGAAAATAAAAATTAGAATTGAATTTCATGTGCCAACCATTGCTACTAATGTTAGAGCTTTCTTGTGATTATTTAGATATTACAAACCTATGTCAAAGGTTATGTGCACATTTTGTTGTTTTTTTTTTTGTTGAGTTTTTAAAAATATTCAAGTTTTTATCTAGAGTCTTGATTATTAAAAAACCTTGAAACTATTGAAAGATGTTGTAATTAAACCCTAAACCCTAATTAAACCCTAAGCCCCTAATGTTATTAAGTTGTTTATTTTGGATGTAGATTGATACTCTTGGGGAGTGGGAGCCATTACATTAGAGGAGGGAATAAGTGAATATGTTATTACTTATGCAAGCAAGGAGCTTTCCCAAGTACATTCCAAGGTGATTCCATTGTACACAAGGAAAGTGTTATGTATTCATATGGGGGATTTTCCATTTCCATGAATTTTTGTGTAAAACCCACTTCACGTTACATATAAGTCACAAGCTACTTGAATGGTTGGTGATAATGCATAATGCACATGGAAAACATGAGATGTGAATAACTATGCTGCATGATTAGATTTTCAAAATTGTCCATTGTGTAAGGTTAAGGCACACCAAATTCAAATGCACTTAGTTGGAATTCAATGGACAAGTTTGTTAGGAATTTCAAGAAGAAATCTAAGATGTCAATTGGGTGCAACAAGTAGTAGCCCAAATCAATGATTTGATTTGGATTGAGAGCATATTAGTAAAAGGAGATTTATTGGGGGACAAGAGTTAAGTAGTTGTTGATGATAGGTGAATTTAAAGAGGAACTTGCAAAGAAAGGTGGTTGTAAGCTAGGGTGGCTCATTTTCGATAAATATGACACTGCACAAAAGTTCATATGGTAGTGTTAAAATGAAAATCTATTATGATATCATTGGTTAAATGGAGAATTATATGGTGATTAATGAACTAAAAAATTCCATATGAAGAGAAGCCTTGCATTAATTTTTTTAAATATACATATTTTTAAAAGAATTTTTTTGAAACCAATCAAAAAAAAAAAAGAAAAAAAAAGATGGACTTACAAAAACATGGCCCATTTCAAAACATTCAAACATTCATAACTTTTTTTTGGGTAAGGCTTTCCTAGCAAACTTTTAGCATTTATGTTCCTATTGCTTTAATATATCATATTTTGAGTCCCTATAAGGTATGCTAATAGGTGAAGGATTTACCTAGAGCATATCAAATGTAGGTTAATCAAGTTGTAGAAGACTAATGCCATAGAGGATAGAAGCTAGGTCTCCATTAAAATGAGCTGGATAGGAGGTAGAGGTTGTTAGGAAGTGGTTAGTGGCAGTTAAGTAGTAACTGCTTCCCAATGTGTAAAGAAAGACACACAGATCAAAGAGGGGCTTGCAATTTGGAGAGATGGAGTAGGCAAACCAGGAGGATGTACTAATTTAAATAATGGAAGTACTTTTCTTTCTACTTGAATGTGTGCAGATTGTCTACACTTATGTGTGTGGGTTGTGCAAAGAATCACCCAACACTGCTTTGAACCCACGTTCCTTATATGATAGTCATTCCTACTGTCCTGATGATGGACGCAAAGATGCTGCACGTTCCCACGTCTACTGACACCTTCATTCACTTCTGAATCAGTGTAGTATGCATGTGACTGCAAGATGACTCATCTCTGCGTCGTTCTGTGCGGATTCCCAGTCTTCCAACAACTAAGCTATACAATGAAGTAGTAAGACAACTCAAGGTCTCTCCATCTTATTATGTTCAGCTCTAAACCATTCCAAACACAAACTACCATGTACAAAACACGTGACCACAGAACAAGAATACTAAACACGCCCCTTGAACAATGCATTTCTTCACTACAAAGTGTTGTTGACAATTCACTAGGATAAAAAGACTAGTCACACCCCCTCCCCCCCAAAAAAAACCCCATTGTTCAGTAAATAAGAATGCAGAATGTCATTCAGTAAAAAATTCTGAGCCAAATAATTTGGTGGTCAGAAAACATGTATAAGAATCTCCTGGCATTGCTGGGGTTTGCAATGCACTCAGATGGAGTTTTCTACTTTCTGCAGCCTACGATCTATGGTCTCTAGTTGAGAGCACAAGGAAGTGAATGCGATGTGCTGTCAATAGTCAATACCTTTCAAAAGGAATGCCCTTCAAACTGCAAACTCTCTGATAGCATGAGGAAAAATGTTGTAAACAAACACAAAAGAAGCGCAAGTCTGTAACGAGCCACTCTGTTCTGCATTGTTGGCAGAGATGGTGAGATTATTTTGTACAACACGTATTGCAAAGCTAGTGATACACAGCTGCAGGCTAACCACAAAATCAGAAGTTATTCTTATCATCTAAGACCTGTGTTGCTTCATGTCTACATGCCTAGCAAAGGTCAGCATCAGCACTATCTTAGGGCATTAGCCTCAAACAAGTGCAAACCTCTGTCTGGTAAGTGCTCGAGCAAGTACCACCTTAGAGACTAATCTACAAATACCTCTTGAAGCTCAAGAAGCTCAACAGAATCACAGCTATGTTGATGTTCAGTGAATAACACACCTTTCTCTTGTTCAGAAAGGGAAGAAGGTGCACAGATAAAGAGGTTGCACTGCTAAACCATGTTGCTCACAACATTGGATCCTTGTAAAGTGTAGGAGTTCCCTGTCCAACTTGCAGATGAATTTGCTGCAGCAACTGGGCCAACACTTGGCAAATCAGCATCAGCCACCGACTCAATCTCCAAAAAGGGTAAGTAAGATGCCGATGTGCGCTTCAAGCTTAAAACGGACCCTAATGCAATCCAGATTGCAAGGTTGATCAGCCAGTAGTTAGTCATCCCTTGCACTACACCCCAGCCTATTAAATAACCAATCACGATCCCTGACAAATGCCCAAGAAAGCTGGCTTGTGGAACAATTATTGATGTGAAGACAAGTGACTCGAATGGTGCAAAGCTTATCGGAAGAGAGAGAAGACCAAAGATGTTGAGCTTCAAGGATGGTTGCTTCACTGATAAGACTGTCATCCAGCCAAAGACTACACATGAGTAGCCAACTGCCGTCACACGCCTGAAGAATTCGAGATTAAATCTCGTGATGAGCACATGATACATCCCAAGTACAAGCACTCCAGAGAACAGGAGAAGAATTATGGAGTATTGTATGTAGTACTCAACTCCAAGATGATATTCCTGGATGCTTTCCACAACCCCAAGACTCCAAAGTGCACTGAGGTTGAAGATGAGATGGAGGAAACTTATGTGCGAAAAGGCGGAGGAGATGATCCTCCAGTGTTGTCCTTGGGAAACTACGTTCTCATAGCTCAATCCAACGTCCCCATATCTGATTCCCTTCTTCTGGATGTAGAACCATACCACACTGCAAATTGCAATGACGCAGGAGCTTGCTGGTTTGTCGATGATGTCAAATACTAAAAGACGGCCCATCTTGCCTTCCGCCCACCTTCCGAAACCTCCCCTTTTTCTCCCAAAGGTTCAAACCCTAGAATCGGTCCATTCTTGAAGATGAAAGAGGAACCCAACAAAAGAGAGAAGCCCGCATAGAAAAACCGTCTTTTCTCTGCAACCGTTGCAAATCAATCTTGGCGCAAAGAAGAAGAAGAAGCACTGAGACACTCTAACTCCGGATCAACGCACTAATAAGGAAGCATCAGACCAGAAACCCTAAATGCAAACCCTAGTTTGGCATATGCAGGAAGCAAAGTAGCTTCCCACATCGAATCACATCCTCTACCGAAAATCGCGAGAATCTTCTTCTCAAACATTGAGCAAGCAAAATCCATTCCAGAACTTAGATTATTGCCGACCCAATCTCAATCGTCAAATCCTTGAGTAATATTTGCGAGCATCCCCATGAGCTGTAGAGCTAGATTTTTTTCCTTGTACAAACGCGATGGAAAAAAACAATAGTCATGGAAAGAAACAAAGGATCTGCTTCTGCTGCTACTGCTGCTGCTGTTGCGTACTAAATAATCTCGCATTCCGAATGTATGTTGATCAGCCGTTAATGATCAAAAGCGAGGATGGAGAGCGATGATCGATCTCGTGTCGCGGCGTCGCTGTTGCAATTGCGCGCGCGCAAGAGAGTGTGGCAGTCTCCAAGTGACGATATCGCAAGAGCGTTCCTTGGTCGCAAAAGGGACGTTTCTCCGGGTCGTTCAGGGCCGGGTGGGGTGGGGACCGTGTTCGCTGAGAGAGAGTAAGTTCCCAAGCGAGGGGAACAGAACCCCAGACCCGGAAAGTTTCTACCCCCAAGACCCGGAAATCTTTGACCCGGGAATTTTTCCTCCGGGTCTGAAAACTTTTCGCGGGACCCGGAAAATTTTGCTCCTGGACCCGGAAAGTACTTTTCCCTTGCCCTGAAAAAAGATTGGGTAAAGATTTTTCTTTTCTCTTTTTATTTATTTATTTATTTATTTATTTTTCTTTACAGCTGCCTTCATCTTTACGCCCCCTTGGTTCTACCGGCCTTGGGTGAACCCTAAAACCCAGCACCTACACTGGTAGCAGGGATGGATGAAAGGGAAGGCCCCACTTGTCCTTTCATCTTGTCCATACCTAGTCCCTTACAATTGGTCTTTTTTTCAGTTTTTTTTTTTATAATTTTTTTTTTAGGGCCAGTGCATTGTAAGGCGCTTATTTTTGTGTTTTTTTTTCTTGAATTATCTATTTTTTAAAATAATAATTTATTGGTTTTTTCTTGTTGCATTGGTCTTTTTTTTAAATAAATTTTGTGCATTATCAATGCCACTATTGGTGCTATAGGTCTTTTGCAAGTTGTCCCTCCTACTACTTGCCTTTTCCTTCTTGCCATTGAGTTTCCATGCCACATTCCTAAAGAGTTGTTCCACACCACTCGCTTTACCCACCCACCAAAGAGTTCCATGCTCACATTCCTCACCAATTGTTCCACAACACTCTCTTCACCATGTGTTTCCATGCTTCGCACTTGTCCTCAAATATTGCTCTTTGTCAATGTTAGATTTCAACTCCCTTGGTCAGCATTATCAATTGTTATCCATCGTTGGCTACTAATGTGTTTGTGTTTCTTGTTACTTTTGGTTGTTACTCATTGTTGTCATGTTTGTTGTTGATTGGTTGCTTCTTCTAGGTGAGCTCACCCTTGGCTCCTTTTCTTATTTTGCCTTTGCATTGTAAAGTTATAAGTTTTTTTTTCCCCCATCAAATGTAAAATTATTGCTTTAAATAAAAGCATAAAATAATCTTCCTTTATCTTTTGTGTTGTACATTTTCATCTTTTCATTTCTCTCATGTAACAATTACACATGATGCACCCACAAAGACTTGCCACAAGATGTTGGGGGTACATTTTTATATACAATGGATTATCTAAAAACTTTGGTGTATTCCTTATTTCCATTGATTGAAACAAGGTCTCGTGAAAACTCTAAGATAATATTAGGACAAGCTTTTCAAGTTGAGTTTATGAATACATCAAACTTACACAAACCAAGAAAAAGAATAATAATAATACATTTTAGGTCGAAATGTTACATAGACAAGCCATGAACTCACAAGGCTCACCACAGATTGGATTTAAGAGAATCACCATTTTTTTAAAAATAATACTTTATGATACCCCATAAGGACAAGATCAAATCAACAATCTAGGGGGGGACACTTAATGTAAAATTTGGGATCTACATCCGTCAAACAACCATTTTTTAGGGGGTATTAAATAATTGTCCAACCTATTTTTTTATCACCTTATTATTATTATATATACATAATAAAGTCACCCTTATTAATTATAATCCATTATTTTAGATTATTACATACTTTGTATTATAATTAAATCAGTTATTTGAATAAAATGTACCTTATTTTTAACTAATTAACTTATAATTTCTACCCAACAACCATTATATTGCACCCTATATTACTTACTCACACATTTTTTACTTTTTTTCACTAGTGTCCCCACCTGGGATCAATAATTTTTCTTGGCACTCTCAAATGGGAGTTTTGAAATTTGAAAATTTTCAATTATGAATCCCACCATTTTGGGAGTTCATAAAATTAAGCTTAAAAAAAATAAAAATTGTTGTCCATTTAAGGAATTGGTTGCATATTCTAGTTAAGGTTGCAACACTTTCCCTCACTTATAAGAAAAGTCAATGCCTTCATTTACATTATGAAACTTTGTTTGAAGCCCTAATTTAGACCTTGCCCAAAATTTGAAACCAAGCTGAGTCACTTTGTTTTTGCCTAGGTATTTGTTTGTTTTTGTTTTTTGTTGCACCCTTAAAAGAAGGGTTGTGACAACCCAAAACGTTCTTTCAAATTCATTATAATATACCTTTGAACTTTGATTAACATTAGTTATTAAGATTCATGGAAAATTTAACTTTTCACTTTCTTATTATAATTTTACTTTCCAATACCTTCACAATTAAACACCCCTTTCTCAAATTGTATTTTTGAAATTGTATTTTTTGAAATTCAATTTCTTGAATGGTTTGCTACTTTGATGCAACACCTTTGTTATGACAATATTTTTAGTAAAAATAATAAAACATCATTCTTGAATTACAATAAGTCCACAATGCTAGAATGATGTGTCAAGTATAACATGAAGCTAACAAGACTTGTAAAAAAAAAATTAGGTCATTGCCAAAATGGGACATTTTATTTTGAAATTGAAAACTACATGAGTAAAAAATAAGATCCCATATATTGGTTGTTGAACCAAAAAACAATCAATTTTTGTTATAATGGGATTAATTTTATTCTAAAAATCCAAATATATATTATATAAAATTTGCATTAGTAATGGAATTCAAAAGTAGACAAAAAGACTTTACAAATTGGTTGTTAGTAGGTTATTACGTGAGGAACACACCTTATAGTGAGTTTTGGCATGGTTCAAGATTTTGGCCAACGAGCAATGCGCAACATGCTCTAATAAGCAAAAGATGTAGTGCATTTCAAAGTTGGAACATAAGGTGCATTTTTAGTAGACATAGACAACAACATTATTTGCATAGTTAAAATTGCAAGTTTGATCGATCCTTTATACCTTCAACCATACTCAATGTTATGAAGAGTATCCAATATTGTGTTGTCTTCTAATTAAAACAAAGCTTGAGTTAAGATTTTCATGATTGGTCATTGAAAAAAGTTTAATCTTTCTCTCATATTTTCAAATGTTAGAGTTTGCCAAGTGCCTAGACATAATACTTTGGGGACAAAGCAAGTGCTTTTGAGAACTTTAGAATGGTTGCTTTAAGGATTCTATTGTGAACTTGTGTTAATGCTTCTTAATGAGTTTTCATATGTTTGACAAGTTTTCCATTGTTGAGTCTACATCTCCGATTTTTGGTAATGTTTTGACACTAAAGATTTATGTGGAAGTCAATAAAATTTTTCATTGATTTATATAGATTTTTTATTCCACCCTTGTTGGCATTAGGTATATTGAAGGAATTTTTTGGGACCAATGATGGTTTAAATAAATTTATGTATCTCTTTAATTATTTTATTGGTCAACATGTTTTGAGTCCCGTTCATCTCACAATGCATATGATGTATACTAAGGATTGATAATGTGTGATTTATACAAAAGGTTCAAAGTAGAGGAAGTAACACTAATGAATGATATTTATTTGGTTAAAACAAGTTAAGAGAAATCACTTACATTTTTTTCAAATAACATCCCAAAAAAAGGCCCAACTTATTGAAAAAATGTGAAATTTACAATTGAACTAAATGTAAATAGGGTATTTAGAATTGGATTATAAAAATGCACTTAGAATTTTTTTAATTTTTTAAAATTTTAATAAAATATTATGTTAATATTATATATTTCATAGCATACCAAAAAAACACCGCTTTATCTCACATGTTTCATAAAATATACAAACAATGATTTCCTTTAGAAGACAAGGAGTTGATGAAGGCTTGGATGCAACAACTTGTTGGTTGACTTATTGGGGTTGTAATGCACGTTTTCTTCATCTGGATTTTAGAACTTAATTGATTTTTTTTGTTTTTCCCCCTATGGAAAACAAACCAATTATTGCCCAATGTTTAAAACAACTTTGTGAGTGTCAAACATGGTCTTTAGTATTTAAAATGTGATCTTATACACAAATGTTTGTTGATGTGTAATTTCTAAAACTAAATGTTAGTGTTTCATCCATGATGTTTTTTTTTTTGGGTCACACACAATCACAACCTTCTTTCACGACTCTTCATATTTCAACTAAAATTAAATTTCCAAACAAATATATGGTGTCAAAATTCAATGATTGAAAATAAAATTTTAAGGTGGTTTGAATATGTGGATATTAAGTAACTAAATAATAATATGGTGCAAAAAATTAAAGTTCCTTTACATTATACCCCTCCAAAAATATCCTTTTTGAAACTTTGACACATGTAGTGAAAAAAATTAATACATAGTGTCCCTCCAAGGTCATCACATTATGTACAACATTTTGACAATGATAAGTTCAAACTTTATAGTTATATTTGACAAATTTGCTTGATGTGAATGTTCAAGTTTTGTATTTCGGTATTCTTTGGCACAATAGGTGTTAGTTTTCATGTTCATGGTCATGATTGTAATTCATGGCTTCTATGTGCCCCAAAACATTAGCTCCAAAGTGTTGTTAAGCAAGTCTCATCCTCTACTTTTGTATTCTGGAACTCATTTGCCATTATGAAAGGATATCCTTGAAAACATTTTTTTGGGTTATTATGTTGTTTTTTAAAATTTGAATGTGGTTCATAAATTTTTTGTGATTATATTTATTTATCAATGAACTAATTATAAATAAAAACTAAAAATATTAATGGAAAATGGCTATGTGTAGCTAAAAGAATAGGGAAGGCAAACCTAAAAACCTTTTATGAAAAAATGTATAATAAAGGAGAGTGGTGACTTTTTGAAGGTCATTCACTAATTTTTTTAATTCTAAGTATTAGTGCAATTGCTCATTTTAATTGGTTTGTATACCATACATGTCACTAATGTTCAATGTTAAATCATTTTCATAGAGAGCAAGTTTGGAAAAATAAACCTTCAAATATTTACATGATAACATTTTTGGTTTCTTTTCTAGTACTTTTAACCATTAAAAGAATCTTTCAAAATGTAAAAGACAATGGTATTATGGAATTTTTAAAATATATTTTTGTTGAAAATTTAAAATACATGACATTTTACATGTATGGTTCTAGGGATCTTCACGACTTCCAAGTAAGGATTCTAATATGATAAAATCCTAATGCATTTGGAAGACACCTTATATTGATGAATATGTTGTTTAGAACAAAGCGTGGATCTTACACCTATTCCTTAAAAATGGGAGGCATCATATAAAATGATCCTTTCCACTATTAGGGAGTAGGTGTAAGAATTGTCAACATCCTACACCTCTTGATCTACATATGTTTAAATTCATGATAACATTCATTTCATGTTTTATAATGATCAAAGCCCATAGTTGGGGGGGTATTCCCAAAATGCAAAGCCAAATTCAATTACATATCAACTTGTTTGGCCTTGCATTTTGAGAAAATCCAAATTCCAAGGGTTTACAATAATTAATACCTTAATAGTTCTTAATTATAATTGTTATCAAATCTTTATGTGTAAGGTAAATCCCAGGGGTGTACACAAAAATGCATATTATTGCATGTTAGTAGATTTTGTCAATGGAGTCAACACAATCACATTCATCCACATAAAATGTGCTAATATTGTTCAAAATAGGCTCCTATGTACTTTTAGGTACTAGATAATAGGTTGAGCAAATATTGTTGGGTAAACCTTCTTTGGGCAAGCCCACTAGCATTGTGGTTTGCACTTTGCATGTTATGGACCGGACTAGGGCGAGGCAAGGCAAGGAAACTTGGCTGCAAGTGGGGAAATACAAGACAAGACAAGACAAGATAGGACAATACTAGAGGACTAGGAGCTCTATTGATCCATCAACTGGTGTTGGTCTGCTGGAGGGTTGTCCCCCAGACCATCTCCTTTTATAACCCTGAACCATCCTATACTAAATCATCTTTGATGGCCTACGCTGAGAGATGCCGAAACGTGGCTGAGACGTGGCTGCACTGCTACATTGCCGAAACGTGGCTACACTGCTGCAACACTGAAACATGGCAGCATTGCTAAAACTAATCTATGTACCCTACTTTTGTGTTGTCAGATTTAGGCCATGACATTATCCCCTCCTCAAGTGACATCTTCCAAATGAAGCCAGTTTGTTAGGATACCGTTGGTGGAACCGATTAACTAAGTCTTGGGCATGAACTAGGTTTTCAGTAGGCTCCCAAATAGCTTCAGAAGGAGGGTAACCTCGCCAAAAGACAAGGTATAGGAGCTTTCCATGAGTCCTCTTGGAGTCCAAGACCTCCTGAACTTCAAACTCTTCTTGACCTTCAATTTCAACTAGAGCTGGGGGTTTTCGATGATGTTCTGGGATCAAGTTTTCATGATAGGGCTCAAGCAAGGAGACATGGAAAACATCATGGATCTTGAACTAGGGTGGAAGCTCCAACTGGCAAGCCACTAGACCGACAAGTTTGGTAATTTTGAAAGGTTCAAGGCGCTTGTAATCCAACTTGGCACATGGGCGAATGGTAACAATGTTCTTTCTGAGAAGCCAAACCTTGTCTCCAACCTTGAAGTTTGGATGGTCCTTGCGTCGACGATTTGCTTACTTCTTTTGCCATTCCTGTGTCAGCTTGAGCTCTACCATAAGGTCCTGTTGAACATGTCCAAGCCTCTTGGCCCTTTCTTCAGCCGAGGGGTTTACTGAATCTCCAGGAATTTCAAGGCTGAACCTGGGATGAAAGCCATAATTGGCAAAGAACGAACTGATACCGGTCAATGCATGCGTTGTGTTGTTATAAGCAAATTCTGCTTGAGATAATAGGGCTAGCTAGTCGTCCTGTTGGTAACTCACAGTGCAACGAAGGTATTGTTCGAGTGTCTGGTTTGTCCGTTCGGTTTGTCCATCTGTCTCGGGGTGGAAAGCTGCGGATAGCCGGATGTCGACTCCAAGGAGCTCGAATAGGCACTGCTAGAACTTGGATGCAAACTAAGGGCTTTTGTCGGACACAATTTTTTCGGGGAGTCCATGCAATCGGACAATCTCGTCTAGAATTGACTGAGCTGTCTTTTCTGCCGTGATCGACTTGGAACAAGGGGTGAAATGGACCATTTTGGTGAGACGATCGACCACAACCAGTATTGAGTTCTTGGCTTTGACAATAGGGAGGTCCGTGATGAAGTCCATTGCAATAGATCCCCATGGTCGGCTAGGAATCGGCAAGGGTCATAGGAGTCCAAATGGGCGATGCCTGGGAGCCTTGGATCGAGCACATGTATCACAAGACTTGACATACTCTCGTAGCAGCCTGTTCATCTTGGGCCACCAATAATTCCTTGACACTAGTTCGTGAGTCCGTGCCATTTCGAAGTGACCGGCAAGGGTGTTGTCGTGGCATTTTCTCAGGATCTTTAGATGTATAGGTCCTTTGGGTACATAGATTAGGTTGTTTCGAAGGAGAAGTCCGTCTTGATGCTCAAACTGATCCAAATCGTCACGATTTGGGTTCCTTGGTTGTTCATGGAGTTCCTTCTTAATGCTAGTAACCCAGGTATCTTCCTCAGTTGCCATCTTAATGACCTTGACAAGGTATGAATCTGGGAGGGTGCTAATTATTGCTATAACTCGAAATTGTTCGGGCTTGAGTAAGGTTTGGGTCTGCTGCTGGCCATAGGCCTCATCCCTCGTTTGAAGCTCATATTCTGAGTGGCGAGATAGCGCATCAGCCTTCCCTTGCTGGGTGCCGAACTGATACTGAATCTCAAAGTCGAAGTCAGCTAGAAGATAGACCATCATGCTTGGCAACGATTCAAGGTTCGGGTAGTCGTGAAATACCGGAGATTCTTGTGATTTGTCAGAACTTGGACTCGATGCTAAGCTCCGGCAAGATACAGTCTCCATTGCTCAAATGCTATGATGATTGCCAGGAGTTTTTTATCGTAGACTTGGTAGTTGATTTCGGCACTGGTTAGCTTCCGTGAATAGAAAACAACCGGATACAGCAACCCATCTACTCCAAATTGAGATAGGATAGCTCCAAGGCAAAATCCGAAGCATCTATTTCCACAATGAATGGTTTGGCAGGGTCGGGATGTATCAGGACTGGTGTAGAGGTGAATGCCATCTTGAAAGTGTCAAAAGCAACCTAGGCCTTTGGATTCCACGTTAAGGGCTTGTCCTTGCAAGTCAAGGTTGTTAGCGGTGTTGTGATCTTGGAATAGCCTTTGATGAACTGACAATAAAAATTGGCAAACCCCAAGAAGCGTTGAACGTTTTTGACCGAGGATGGAGTAGCCCAACACTGGATGGTCTCAACCTTCGACTTGTCCATGAAAATGCCATCTAGAGAGATCATGTAGCTGAGGAACGCCACTGAAGACTTGTCGAATTCACATTTTTCCAGCTTGGCGTATAAGCCATGCTCTCATAGCGTCACAAGCACCAATCGTACATGCTTGTTGTGGTCTTCTTGGTTCTTGGAAAAGATTAAAATGTCATCCAAATAGACCACAACAAATTTGTCCATGTACTCCCGGAAGATATCATTCATCAGGTGCTAAAAGATTGCGGGTGCGTTGGTGAGGCCAGGGCATGATCGTGTATTCGAAGTGGCCGTAGCGTGTGCAGAAGGCTATCTTCCATTCATCACCGGGGCAAATCTTAAGGAGGTTGTAGGCTCCACAAAGGTCAAGCTTGGTGAAGATCTTCTCGGTACGTAGTCGATCCAGGAGACTTGAAATCAAGGGCAAGGGATATCGATTCTTTTTGGTTATCTTGTTGAGTCCACGATAATCCACACAAAGTTGAAGGGAGCCGTCCTTCTTCTTGACAAACAAAATTGGGGCGCCGGCTGGAGACTTGGAATGTTGGACGAACCCCTTGGAAAGGTTTTCAGTAAGGTAATCACGTAGGGCTTGGAGTTCTGGTTCCGATAGGCCATAGATAGGACCAAAGGGTGGTGAGTGTCCTTCCTCTAGATCAATCAAGCAGTCGTATGGACGATGTTCGGGGAACTAATGAGCCTTATTCTTTTCAAATACATCAGCAAAGTCCTTGTACTTCTCGGGGAGTTTGACAGGTTTTGGTTCTGATTGGGGGTTTTTGTTGTTAGCTGGGTTGACGTGGATGGCGAAAACTTGAAGATTCTTGGCAGCCCGATAGAAAGGTACTACTCCATCAAAGAAGATCCGGACAGGGTTGGTTTTTTGGGCAGGATTCTCGACAAGATTTTTGACAAGACAAGGTTTGGTTTTGGCCACCGGGGGGCTCTTGACCGCAGGACTTGACAGGATAGACTTGACAAGACTGGAATTGGTTCCGACCCTCTTTGGGTTCTTGACCACAGCGTTTTTGGCAGGACTTGACAGGGTGTTTTTATGGGCTTGGGGTTCTTGAGAGGTGCATCGTTGTGCGCTGAAGGTGAGGGTTATGGGTCGCTAATCGATGATAGGGTTATGCGCTTCTAGCCAAGGTAGACCAAGGATGATGGGATGGTGAGGGGTTGAGATGATGTTGAGAATAATCTTTTCTGCGTGTTTGCCGATACGGAGTTCCAGAGGGGCTGTCTTGTGTGTGATTGCACCGGAAGCGATGGTTCTCCCATCAATAACCTCCACTGGAACATGGGCAAACTTTTTTACCACATGAATGTTGTATTGGGCGACAAATGTTTGGTCGATGAAAGAAGAGGTGGCGCCTGAGTCCACCAATGTTAACACTTGTGTTATTTCTTCTGGAATACGAATGATGTCCACATGTTGAGTGAAGCTGGGACTGGGACCAATGGCTGAACAGGAGCCTTTGCAAAGGTGGTGCTAGGTGAGATCCAGTCGCACGGCTCCTTCTATGATTGGATGTTCTTGTTTTCCAATTTTTGGGAAGTTTCCATAGCTTGCACTTGAAGTTTGACAAGCTTTTGAAGGATTGGCAAGCGATGTGCCCTGGGTTGCCACAGTAGAAGCACAGGTTGTTTGCTCGTCGGCGAAGTTTCTCGACCTCTCTCAAAGGTTTGAACTTGGTTGTGTCGATTTGCGTCGGGGTAGGTCCGAAAGAGGCAGGTCGGGCAATTGTTGTTGTTTGGGGAACTAAGGGGAGTGTAGTAGGGCGACTGATCCAAAGTTGGGCGTTGGAAGTGACTTTCTTTTCCTGGCGACGTTTGGACAAACGATTGTCGCACCAAATTGCCTGGGTGATGGCTTCACTAAAGGAAGAAGGGTTTGCGAGTGTCAGCAAAAGATCTTGAACATCGTCACGAAGCCCATAGCGAAACTGATCAATCAAAGCAACTTCTCCCTAATTGACGTCGCATGCAAGCTGCTTGAATTCTGAAGCATAGATGGTGGCCAAACGTGTCCCTTGTTGGAGTTGACGCAACTTGTTGGCTGAAGTCCTGGCCTTGTCACTATCCCCAAAAACTGCTTCAAATTCCGCCATAAAGGCGTCGAAATCTTGTAGGAGAGGGGATGATGTTTCCAAGATGGAAGCAAACCATGCTGCGTTGTCTTAATAAGTAAGGTTCCAACGAATCCTATACGAGTGGTGTCATCCAGATAGCAACAAGGGTGTAGCTGAATGATCAGGCAAACTTGGCTAACAAAGCTTCGAAATTTGGGGCGTGTTCCGTTGAACTTTTCTGGTAGGCCAATCTTGGGCTCTGGGGCGACCGTTGCAAGGGCAGCGGGTACTGGGGCAGGAGGTTGTGGCTGATCATGCATGCGGTTCACTGAGTCTCTGAGTGCGACATTTTCTTGTTGAAGGTGTTGAAGGGCGACGAGGATTTGATTAAGGTTGATGTTTGATTTCGAGTTGTCCATGGTGGTAGTTATCGATGATAATGATGAGGTTGAAGGTTGCAAGGAGGCTTGAGGTCCAGCAAGAGTCTTGTTATGGTTCTACTGCATTCGGTTCTGACGTGATTTTTGCCTCTAGATTCGATGCAAACGGTGGCAGTTTCGAACTGAAGTAGCAAAAATCTCAAGAGAATGGGTATGATCCCATTTAGAATTCGGATGTGGCGGCGTTCGAAACTGCAGCAAGCTAGAAGAAGAATGCAACTTCTGCAAATTTCGGTCTTCATATTCTTACGAAAATCGATGGAAGAGCAGTGGGCAAGTCTGATCTTCCAGCACCCGCGAAAATTACTGTAGTTGGCAATTTTAACTGTGCAGAAGCTAAAAAAAAAAAAATGTGACTGAGCTTGGCGTTGGCACAAATGGATTTCTATGGCAGACTGGTGGAGATGCATCCGGCAAGCCACAAAAATAAGCAAAAGCGAGTCAGACGTTGATCACCCAGCTATAGAAGATCGTGAAGAACAACAACAATAGGCACATAAAAAAAAGGGCATGATGGCGAGGATGATGGAAAAATTGCCAGGACATCTGCACCACCATTGCAACAATAACAACAAAATTGCTATAGATCTTGTTGCTGCTAGTGATGACAATGGCAACGAGGCTATTGATTCCAAATAGAAGAAGGAGCAAACCAAACTGTTATGGAGCAGACTAGGGCGAGGCAAGGCAAGGAAACATGGCTACAACCAAGCGGGGAAATACAAGACAAGACAAGACAAGATAGGAAAATATTGGAAGACTAAGAGCTCTATTGATCCATCAACTAGTGTTGGTCTGCTGGAGGGTTGTCCCCCCAGACCATCTCCTTTTATAACCCTGAACCATCCTATACTAGATCATCTTTGATGGCCTACGCCAAGAGATGCCAAGACGTGGCTACACTGTTACACTTTCGAAACGTGGCTGCACGACTGCACTTCCAAGACGTGGCTGCACTACTGCAACACTAAAACATGGCAGCACTGCTGAAATTAATCTATGTACCTTACTTTTGTGTTGTCGAATCCAGGCCATGACATTGCACTCACTTAAAGTGTTACATAACAAGTGATGTTCACCTCAGTATGTGTGCATTATGTGAAAAAATGATTGAAAGAATTAGTGAACCAAAATAAGGAAATATGTAATATTCTTCTCAATGTTTTTTCTATGTATTTATCTTTGTGGCTAAAAAAATATTGTGATATGTGTTTTGATAATTCCATCATTATTCTATAGCACAAGCCATATGATAACAAGCCATTTCTACCTTTACAAGCACATTTCAATTGACATGAATATTTATTTTTCCAAAGAGAAAAGAAAACCTAAACATTAAAAACCTACATATTTGTCAAATTATTTAAATAAGATGAAGCGAAAGATAAAATAACTTGAAAATGAAATTTAATATAGAAGAAAATTGATCAAATAATGATTAAAGAGGTATAGTTGCAAATAATATTATATTTAAAAGCCACATTTGACATTTTGTTATTTTGTAAAATCAATCTTCAACAAGTTAAATGGGATTCATAAGGCTTTACAAAACATTATACATTTAAAGTGTCATTTGATCATTGATACAAGATTACATACATGATATGTATAAACAAACTAAAATAATTTTGTACATGTCTTCTAATGAAATCAATTGTTACAAACAATCTAAATTTGGATAATTTTCCTATCATAAATATATAGAACTTAGGCCTTTGCATGAATCTTCTATTGAAATAAAAATGATCATTCAATGTATTCATGATGGATTAAATTTTTGATATTTTCATTAGTTTTTTTGGAGATTCATTAACTAAAAAATTCAATTTGGAACATTATTAATTACATGGGTAAATGACCAAAATTGTCCTTATTATAAATGTCATTGCTTGATGATAAATCCTGATAAATTTACAGTATAGCAATTATAAAATTCTTATTATAAAAATTTAAAATATCCTTGCAGCTTATGGAAACCTTTAAAGTTGTTATTGAAATTATATAAAACAATAAAAAAATGAAAATTTTATCATAAAACAAGCATGATTTGATGAGATCAAATGATTTGTATGTGTTTTAAAACTCATTTGGTGATTCTTGTCCCTTTTGTAAATATGACCTATTAGAAGAAAAAAATTCATTTTAATATTAATATTCTATTTTAAACATAGTACCCTAACATCTTTGACATTATTTATATTATTTATAAAAATGATGTAATTTAAAATTTACTTTTTCAAATAAACTTATTTTGTGAAAGAAAATACATACTATTTTGGAGTATTCAAGAATATTTTACTCTTGACAAGGAGTATTCAAAATTCACTAATTATCTTACAAACATGTGTTGAAATTTCTTTTTTAGCACATTAATCAAATGTATTTGAAAAATCTTGAAAATATTATGAATCTATTAAATCATGTGTGCTTTCCACATCCCATGAATATCTTGTAGGGGTTGCAATTTTCTCTTAATTCATGTCATTATTTAAATTAAATTCATGGTGAAATGAATGGCTTCTTGCCATAAACACTTTACAAGAAGGGGAAAAAAAAGAAGGTGGCAAAGGAAAAGGAAAAAAAAAACAAAAGTGATTTAATTTGTGAACAACATACCAACGCTTGCAAATTGGGTGCAAATTGAAATGAGCAAGAATTCAAAAACCATGCAAATTAATCACAATAAATTTTAATTTCTTAATTATGTATATAGTTCATTTTTTATGTAGTTGAAATATGTTCAGAGTTTAGCTTTTTGATGTCAAAATTTTATATTATTCAAAGATTTAATATTTTGGTTAAATCAATTGCATTTAAACCCCACATCATTTATCTCTCAATATGTTGTTGTCAGTATGTATCACACCAAGGTCTTGAAAACATTGAGATTTGTTTGTGCATGTTATATCATTTAAGAATGCATGGTTCACACTCAAATGCATTTGTGTTTTATCTTTCCATTCCACAATTATATTTTGAAGTTTAATCATGTATTAAATAATACAATGTTTATGTTTTGAAACATGAATAAGTTAAAGTTTGTGATCTACACATTCTATTTGCAAATTGTTGCCATTTTGGACAATTGAAAAGACATGAGTTTAAGTTTGTGATCTACACATTCTATTTGCAAATTGTTGCCATCTTGGACAATTGAAAAGACATGAGTTTGTATGCTACCAAAGGGATCAAAAGAGACTTTCGGGAACAAACACTAAGTTCAATCCACATTTTGTTCACACTTTTGTGCAGATCTCTCTTGGGCTAAGCATCCCAAAAAGCTTTGGGGGAGCTGCAATGGAGAGAGACCCAACACATAACAAGAGAAGAGGATAAAGAAAATGGCATGCATGCATAGTTCAAGAATACATTACCTTTTGCCTCTGTATTGCTTGAGTAGTTTGAAATTGAATTTTACACAACAAAAGACTCATAAGAAATGAGATAACAGATGCACCCAAGATTTGATTTATATGTTGGAAAGTCATTTTTCTGTTTTTTGCTGCTTACAGTTGCTTGATTTCATGGAAAGGAGACAAAATACAACAGTTTGACGACTAGTACACCTGACCTACAATTGTTTTGAAATAATTAAGAAAAGTTGGGGAGTCCCGTAGAAGAACAGGAGGCATCTTTCATCATCTTCCCTCAACAGAAATGAAGAGGACAAAATAAATTTTGCGGTGCCATGATCTTTTGTTCTTTTTGCCATGATCTTTTGTTCTTTTTTCCATACCTCTCTGACTGTCTAACGATGCCCTGGCTGAATAATATATAGTAATCAGGGCAAAGCTGTTTTTAAGTGCATTGGCCAGGAACGAATCCCACTTGGTAGTTCACGTTATCATATACCACTCGGAAGCCTTGTTGCTGAATATTCCCGATGATAGAAGGCCCTGTGGTCCCAGCAAATGCAAAGCAATAGGTGTTGGAATTGTCAACTGGAATGAGGTAATTGCTTGCTGGGAGATCCATGTCTGCACCATTTTGGAAATGCAGGGTTACTGTTGGGACATTCACAGTTGTCATTCCAACGAGGTCATAACAAGTATCGAAAAGAGAGAATCCTGTTGTCGATGTTAATTTCCTCGTTGCTGCACGGAATGCATCCCTCATTGCTATGTATGCAGCATTTGCTAGTCGAGTGACTGAAGTGCCTGAATCAATGATGACACCACCATCACCACTGGCATCCAGCTGGAAAACATGTGCAGGAATGGAGAGGAGATCACCCCCAACACTAATGCCTGTCATTTGCAGGTAGTAGAATGTGGAGATCTTTGCATTCTTCACCTGCGGAGTAAACGTCACACCTGCTGGAACTGCAGCATCTCCAAAGATGAGAAGTGATCTGTCGGTGGTATCTGTTTCACGATCTGTAAGGCAGTAAGAAAATTTGTCCCCGATTGCAGCACCCACTTGGCTGGGAAAAGATAGAGGACCTTTGCCTAGGCCCAGAAGCCCTGCAGCTCCAACAAAGTAGCCTTCATTGTCATGTCCACAACCCATCGGGATTGAATTCAGAACAACTTGGCCACCAGCAGTTGTGGCAGAGTCGAGTGTCACCGTGTCAGTTGAAAAATCTCCCAGAGTGAAAGATCCATCACCATAATCAACCTGTGACAAGACCAGAAGCAAAACCATTAAGCCACTTGGGTGCAAATATCCAACAAGCAAACAACTCAAGACAGTGGAGAGGTGGTGGCAGTCTGCACCACCTTGACAAACACAAAAAATGGTGTTTTCTTCACCCTCTAGAGGACATCCCACATGTATTTCACTGTTGACATGACAATGACCACCTTAGGGTTGTGTTGGTTTCTCACTAATCTACTCTCTTCTGTAATTTTGGAGCTTTAGTGCAAGTGATCTGTACAAGACCTGCAAGTGAGCAACAGAAGGTGGGCAGGCAGGCACACACAAACTGACACATCCATCCATCCCTCCCAATCTTTGTTGCAATAAGGCACATCACTCATGGACCACCTACATCCAGCTGTGAAAAAGGGCTTGAAAGAATCAAGCGGATGATCAACATCCTATTACCACATTCCCATTGACCTGAGGTGCAGCGCACAGAAGATGGAAAGAAGGGATTGAAAGAATCCAAGCAGATGATTGACTTATCATGCCAGAAAAAGTTCCAAACCTAATCTCCTTGTTCAATGATCCACACGGAAGACCAGGGTAAACAGGCTTTCGAAAAATAAAGTCACAAGTCAAGCTATAGTAGTAGCATGTGTGTAGCACCACCCAGACCTGACAAATCACAAACATGTACAAATCTTGTGCTCCAACAAAAGATGCAAGGGTTTGGAGCACAAGATTTTGGGGGGGCATGTCTTACTGCACAACATACCCACCCGAGACTCATGTACAAAATCAAATAGCACATTGCAGATGCAACTGTAAGAGCAGCTCCAGTGGTGCTCAGTATGTGACCCTGGAAATCAAAAGTCAGAACATGCCAGTTTGGCTCGGCAAAATGGTTTTGGCACCGCATTTTTCCACAGTTACACTGAGGCTGGCAAAAAGCATAGCAAAGCCTAAAGAGAAGAGTGTAATAAATATGATCTGACTGCTGCTCCTTGTTTCTGATTTGCCAATCATAATGATTGGTCCAGTTGGGTTGCTATTAGTAGTATCCCACCTATTTGCAGTTGCAGTCCCAGTTTTAGTTTTTATGGGCGGGGTTGGAAAAAAGTAAATAACTAAATTTGGATGCAAGAAATATTTTTGCATACTGAGCATTGCTGGAGCTGCTCTAAGGATGTGGCAATTTGCACAGAGAGAGAATGAAGTTGATGGATGCACAAATGAACAAACGAACCTGGTAGAGGCAGTCACTTTGTTGACAGCCACTGATATCCAAATCCAAGCAGAGCTTGGAACCGCATCGGACAGTAGCATAAGTGGATGAAGCAAGAGGGTTGAACACAGGACCGGCTTGCTGGTAACAGTTAGCACATGGAGAGCATTGGAGCCACAAAATGTCACTGCCAGTGTCGACCACAAGGTAAGTGGATTTTGCAGGTGTGCCGATTGAAAGTTGAACAAAATACTCCCCACTTCCCATGGTGAGACCCGACACAACTGGTGCTTGAAAATCACTGTTGCCTGCACCAGCCTCCTCATGCTGCTGCTGGAATATGGTTTGGAATTTGGCTTCAGGCAACATCCCATTCACCATTCTCTGGATATGGGCATGGATGCCAAGCACCCGGATATGGTCCCTTGATAAGCTTTCTTTCATCAGCTGAGATCTTGTTGCATTGACTGGCCTGAATGGTGATGAGGGTGCATACCTGCAAATGGGTACACTCCAAGTGAGATTTTCTTTCAGGAAATGATGATCTCAAGAAGAAGCATGGCTGCCACTGGAGCCAGAGGAAATGCAATGCATACATGCATGCAGTTTGTGAAGAAAGTTCTACTAGTACTGCAACAGCAAAAGAAGAAGAAGAAGAAGAAGAAACAACAACAACAACAACAACACCCACCCAATCATGAGAACCCTAGACTTGTGACCAGCTGCTGCACCTGTGCATGAGGTTCGCTTGTACGCCATCACCATGGCCTGTTGTGTGTGTTTGCAGCTGATCATGGACAGCAGAGGTCGAAGCTCTGGGCAAGAATTCAGACATCCCCCGTGATGCCGGAATGAAGCTTCTTCTATTATCCTCCCGCCGACTTGTAGTCTTCTCTGTAACATGGATGTCCAGCCTCTGGTAAGTGTAAGACCCTGGAGCTGCAAAGAACTGCTGTCTGGCCGACGAAGACACCGGCTCAAAGACACTAACCGTGATCAATATTGCAAGCAGCATCCCAACTACACAAGTAGAAGAACCACCACCGCCACCACCACCGCTCCTGCAGCTTCGAATGTCTCCTCCCATTCTGATCAACGCCTGATCCTCTCTCTCTCTCTCTCTCTCTCTCTCACACACACACACACCCAACACGTATCTGCAGCTCCTCTTCTTGGGCTAGAGCTCCAAAACCCCACAACTCAAAACAACAAAAAACTGCTGCAGCAACTGAACTCTAAAACCCCACAACTTAAAACAACAAAACTACCGCAGCTACTGGTCCAGAACTCCACAACTAGCTGACAACTACAAAACTGCTGCAGCAGATGAACTCTAGAGCTTCACAACTAACTAACAAACAAACAAAAACAACAACGACAACAAAGCTGCTGCTGCAGCAGCAGCAGCTGAACAACTCTGGAGCTCTAACACTACTAACAACAACATAAGGAGCTACTGGCTGCAGCTGAACAACTCCAGTCTGAGCTCCAAATCTACTACTAACAACAACAACAACAACAACACAAGAGCTACTACTGCAGCTGAAAAACTACTCCAGAGCTCATCATCCACTTCCTTCTGCTTCTTCTTCTTCTTCTTCTTGTCCTCCTCCTCCTCTCAAGTCCAGTAGTAGCAGCTGTGCCTGCATAACTGCTGAAACCAAAAAAAGCCTTGTGTGCACTACTAGAGAGTTATAATCTTCTTGTTGGAAGTTATTACTTACTTCTTTGCATAAATTTAATGAGAAGCTTCTGCAAAAATAAAGAATGTAAAAAAAAATAACTGCAATTAATTTTTTTTCATAATTAAATAATTAAATGCAATTATTATTATTTTCATAATTAAATTATTAAATTCATTATTTATTATTTATTTATTTCCTTCTTTCCTTCTTTCTTTCTAAACAGCTGCAATTTTGGGGGAGTTTGCACCTACATAGCATTAATTAATTAATTAAATTAATGAATGCAGATCACACATGAGGACCATGAGCGAGTTAGGAAGGGAGGAGAGAGTTGTGGTAGAGAGAGAGAGAGAGAGAGAGAGAGAGAAAGAGGTAGGTTAGGTTAAGTTAGGTTTGGTTAGGTTTGGTTTGGGGGGGGTGGGTGCAGAGTTTTAAGGAAATGGCTGTTTTCACATGATACTTGTCAGGTCCCCCACTTCTTCCTCCTCCTTCTGAGTTTATTTAATTATATTTTTATTTAATTATTTATTTTCCTGAGTCCTCTTTTACATAAACTAGTCTGTACCTACATATGAAAACAAGCAAACACACACAAAAAAAAAACTCTTTTAAAAAAATAAATTCTATACATAATAACAATCCTTCCTTTCTTTCTTTATTGTGTATTGTATTAGTACTACCAACCATTCATTAATCCTACTAGATAGGTAGGTACCTACTTATTATTATTATTATTATTATTATTATTGTTTTTTTTGGGGGTTAATTCCACTAGGTACTTACTTAGTTTCTTTTTCTTTGGTTAATCCCCCCATGGGTACTTGGGGTTTTTTTTTTTAAGTGAATTTTTTAATTTTAATTTAATTTAATTTAATTAATTAATTTTTGGTGGGTTGTGGAGGATTTTAGCCAGTGAATGAAATTGTGGAGAGATATATAACCTATTCCATTGGTGGCTTCTTTTTTAGATAAAATTGCAAGACTTGAAATGAGTGACACTAAACTAACAAAGGGGGCAAAAGGAAACCAAAAAAAAAACCCCTTATCATGTTCTCTAAAGACCTCACCTGTGTTTCTTTAGGACTAATTTTTGACCTAATTTTTTTCTTTGGTAGTTCCTAGGGCAGACCTCTTGACCAGGATGAGAGGGGGGTTCCAAAACCTTGTGAGCCCATGTTAAACCATGGTCTCACAAGGTTTTGGGTTTATGAACTTAGTCACTAGACTAGGGTTACTAGGGTTAATAGTGAGAGAGAGACCTATTATTACTCCTACTAACAATAAAGAGGGATGTATAGAGGGACCAAAAATCAACAAGCATGCTCATCAACCCAACAAAAACCCTTGTAAACCCTAAACCCTAAACCATGGGCTCACAAGGTTTTTGTTAGGTTTATGAACATACTTGTTGATTTTTGGTCCCTCTATACATCCCTCTTTATTGTTAGTAGGAGTAATAATAAGTCTCTCTCTCTTAACCCTAGTCTAGTGACTATGTTTAGGGTTTAGGGTTTACAAGGGTTTTTGTTGGGTTGATGAGCATGCTTGTTGATTTTTGGTCCCTCTATGCATCCCTCTTTATTGTTAGTAGGAGTAATAATAAGTCTCTCTCTATTAACCCTAGTACAACCACAAACAGGCTTTGAGACACACACTAGGGTTGGCTACCTAGTGCCAACCAAGGTGGGTAGTTGGGTTGGTTGTCAGCAGATTTGATGGTAGCGAAAAAGCTGTGTGTAGTTAATGCCTCTCTGCCAAAGTTGAAATTTTGGTCATGAATAATTTTCTCTTAAAGATGGGGCTCCAGATTATTGTATGGGCAAATTTTTAATTGGGTGTCCAATCCATGTGCACCAAGTGTCCCCTTTTTATTGGTCAAGCAATAATCCCAAAACCTTTTTGGACAATATGAATTTAAGTAAATAATTAAATAACATACCTTGATTTTATTATTATTTTAATACCAGGTAAAATATAAAGCTCTACATATATATATATACTCTTGCCCCTTGGGGGCATTATTGGAGTTTTGTAGGCTACTTGAGACCCAGGGCTTTTTTTTTTCTTTTCCCCCTAATTTTGTGATGTAGCCAAACCTGGGGGATCATCATCCACAAGAAGATTTAGCCAAATTGGGCTATAACCCAGTTAGAAAATATATAAAAAAATTCTATAATTCAGCAACTGGCTTCTTTTCACCAAAATTAAGGCCATTTTATTAGGATATGCAATTATGCACACCATTTTAAGTAATAATTGGGGAAATTTTAGGGCTTTTTTAAAAAGATTTTTCACACTAAGTTTTTTAAAAAATCCCAAAAAATGTTGCAGTTTTTGGGTCGAAAACTTGGAAACTTGTATAATTACCAAAACAAAGCCAATTGCAATAAACTTATCATTTCATAGAGCGCACAGACTCATGTCAGAGACTTAGTCAATTGGGTTTTGTTTCCACTTCGTCTTCCTCGTTGGTGTTTCCAATTCCGACATATTATTGTTAGTTTCATAAAGGCAATGCAATAGCATCCATCCAAACATCCCAGTCCAAAAATCTAGTCACTTAAATCACGGAGTGTGCTGATTCACTGCACTGCACTTCAATTTGAGAGAGATGGTGCAAATCCATCCTCCTCTGTCATGTCATATATATACTTACTTACTTACACACATAATTTGGTTTCTGTACGTACCCAAGAGAAAATCTTTGAGAAGATTTTAATTGGACATGCAGCTCAACCTTTCGCACACCAATTGTTGAGAAGTTTTTTTTGTTCTGGGTGTTTTGTGTACAATAATTTGTTGCAGAACAAGTGTAGTAGCAAATGAAAGGAAACTGAAGTGAAGTAAAGTGGTGTTATTGTTCACATGCAGCCCAACCTTTGGCACACCGATTTTTGAGAAGGTTTTTTGTTCTGGGTGTTTTGTGTACAATAATTTGTTGCAGAACAAGTGTAGTAGCAAATGAAAGGAAAGTGAAGTGAAGTGGTGTTATTATTGTTCACATGCAGCCCAACCTTTTGCACACCAATTTTTGAGAAGATTTTTTGTTCTGGGTGTTTTGTGTACAATAATTTGTTTGCAGAACAAGTGTAGTAGCAAATGAAAGGAGACTGAAGTGAAGTGAATTCAAGTGAAGTGGTGTTATTGTTCAACACTTTTGCTTCTTTTGGTTCTTCAACTAACATATTATTATTATTATTATGGTGGTGTGTGTGTCTGGTCTTGTCTTGTTTTGTCTTGTCTTGTAGCGAGAGCTATAAGTGCCTCCCGGGGTTTAAGAGGTCAGAGGACAGACACTAGTAAGTTAATGGGTGGTGTATACATTAAAGCCGAAAGAAAGACTCTGCAATTTTTGCAGACTTTTTGTGGTGGGTTGCATGACAGCTTTGCATATCAAACTGACAAACCCTAATTCAGCTCAGATATCATGTGACTTCAGAGATTATGTGTTAGGGTAAGGACCTACTAAGGAGGCTGTTTGTTGAGAGTGAGGGGCCCTGTGCATGGTGGGAGCTTGAGCTACAGACCCAAATTCTCAAAACAGTCCCCCTTCAAGGTTTGTACCCGTGTTGGCCAGTTATACATAAACAGCTGGTTATGCATTACACATATCATTGCTGGATATGGATGAATCCGTATCTGGAATTTTTTAAGTCCCCAATATTCGGCTCTATGCACAACTGTCGGGATGTATGTTATGTACGATCCTCTACATGTAACCATATTTGATTCAATAATATTTGACACTTAATCATGTTCAGCTCATTAGGGTTTTGAAAAATGTCGGATATGAATTTAGGGTTTAGGTCATTTCAGCTAGAATCCATTGTGATTTTCCTTTCAATAGTTTTTGCTTTGCAACTTTGTACTTTTAATCTTGATGATAATGCTCAAAGCTGAAAGCGCATTTGAATTGTAAGCTTATAGGTTTCGTTGAAGTTTTCTATAAGTCAATTTGCGTGTTTTGTAATTTTTCATTTTCTCCGAGTTTTCTTTGCAAGTTGAATTATAAGCTTGTAAGTTTCATTGAGTTTCTTTGTAAGTCAATACAAGCTTGTAGGTTGGGATTTTAAATTTAAGGTTCTCAGAGCACCAACTAGAGGTTGTTTTTCTTCTATTGTGACCTTCACAAGGGCTGAATGTGTAAACATGTTTAGTGCCTTTTGCAATGCTAAAAACCTCACCTTTCACAATGCACTTTATGATTTCAAGTAAGCTTTTACTTTCTATTAGATTCTAGAATTTTTTATTTCTTTTCTTTTTGTTATGTTTTGCTCACTTTTTGGTTTTGTTGTTTGGCAACATTGTTCAACAAATTGGCAAAGGCTACAACTTGTAGCTTGTAATTTTTGGTTTCATGTTTCGTTTTTGCTCAATGAATTAATAGAAGTTGTAGGTTGCAACTTGTAATTCTTGGTTTTGTGTTTTGTTTTGACAAATTGACATAGGCTGTAGCTTGCAAGTTGCAATTCATGGATTTGGGTTTTGTTTGTTATTTGACAAATTGCTTGGAAAAGTAGTAATCTTTTGCAACACTACAACACATGTAAGGTCATAAACTCCAATTTTTTTTCTTTTGTTTTGTTTTTGGGTTCAAGGTGTTTGCATCTTAATGTGTCTTTGTTTTTTGTGTTTAGGTTTCAAGTTTCAATGGTTGAAAAGAAATGTTATTTTGTTGAAAATGTGGGTGGAGTTCATGAAGATACTTTATCAATTACCCCTACTTAGATGCGGTTTTCATCAATTTCAGATGTTGAAAATGCGCATTTACAAAATCCCAACATGTTAGATGTTGATATTTTGCAACTTATAGTTATAGAAACACAAGATGTACCTTGGAAACATCATAGTTGTATGTTTATATGTTGGGGGTTTTTTTGTTGTCAACAATGGCTTGTTTGTGGATTTGGTGAATCTGCAAATGTTGCGATACATAATTTATAGATTTAACCAAACATTTGGCAATGTTTTGGCACAAATATCTATTCATTACAAGGGTTTAATTAAATACACCAAAGTTGATGGTATAATTCCCATGAATACTCAGGTGCAAATTGCACATCTAAAGTTGTTTGTTCAAAGGAAACAACTCAACAAAAAGGTGACAAAACATGTGGCTCATGTTCAACAATCGTTGTCCATCTTGCTATGTAATTATTGAAATTTTTAGTGCCACAAACCCCCCAAAAAATGATCAACAACAACACGAATTTCTAGAGGATTTGGTGTTTTATATTTGCAAAGGTTGCAAACCCTTGTTCACTTGCAAAAATGTTTGGTTTTAAAAGTTAGTTTTACACCAATGCCTTCGTATTCAATTTCTTTCTTGATCTTCTCTTGTGGAAAAAATGTTACCTACAATGGTCAAGAAAACCATGGACTAGCATGTTATGTCAAATCTTGCATCTACAACAATAATGTCTACAAGTTTTAATCTATGGATGTCTTGTGGCGGTGTGGACATTTTTACTTTGGTTATCAAATTTTTGAATGACATTTGGGTGCGCATGCATATTATTGTGAGGTTGTTTGAAGTGAATGAGGCAGCCAAGTAGTCCATGGTTATACAACTTCAATATTTATTGGAGAAATTTGGTTTGTTACATTGGGTACTTGCATTTGTAAAATATGAAGGCACTAGTTTGATAGCTATGGCAACAACTTTGTATTCCATCATTGATTGTGAACTATTGAATATTTTAAAGGTTTATGAGGGCATATGTTTTGGGCATGTGGTGTTTAAGCCTTGGTAATATGTTACAAATGATGACAAAATCTTTGTTGGGCTAAGAAATGTGAATGTGAAAGAAGTTTAAATTGGCTTATAGAAAACCATTACTTGGAACAAAAAGTATGGGAAAGGGAAGTAAGGATGGTAGTGGGCTTTGCTTTGAAAGTGGGATGTGACATTGAAAATTAAATTTTCTTCTAAATATTACATTCACCAACAAGGTCATTATGTTTGAGAAAATCCTTGAGTTTAAGAATGCCATAATTTTTTATTATAGCAAAAAATTATTGTTTTATAACAAATAGTACCTAAAGCCCAAATGTGGGCTACTACTAAGGTAATCATATCTACCATGAATCTTGTTGTATTAACATGTGTGATGAATCTATCTATGGGCCATTGGTTATTGTTAGATGCCTTGACAACAATTATTACCCTTATTACAAACATGGAAGTTACAGTGTTACACCTTTCTATTGGGTTTGAAATCTCTAACCCTATTCAGGCTAAGATCCTCCTTTTGCACATGAATATGCAATTGGAGGTGATAAAGGTAATTAAATTTTTTTTAGAATTTTTGAGGTCTTTTGATGCATGATAGGATCACAACATGATGGCTATCATGTTGGATCCATGCTTCAAGGCTTTGCACATTGTGGAAAATTTGGTGGGACATGGGTATGTAATCTAGTTGGCATTTTGAATATGATGTCAAAGTTTTCATTCCTCTTCCAATGGTGTGTTTTGGTTAATTAAACCTTATTGCCACTCCATTTACTACAACAATTGATATTGTGCAACTGAAATTTGAAAAAATTATGTTTGGTGTGGGAGTTTCAATTGAGGAAGTCTTTTTAAACACTAGTCACTAGAAAATTATTTTTGTTTAGGAGGCTCTTTATTTCTTCATCTACATGTGTAGATCCTTTAAACATGAAGCAATACTTGAAAAGAAAAGAAAACTTGGCAGAAGATAATTACAACTTAATTGAATAACATAATTTTCTTGAAGAATTGTAGATTGATGGTGATTAATTTTGTGGGGCTAAGTTGAATTTGCGTGAGGAGTGGTTGGGGCAAGGAATTTGTGCTATAATTGGGTATAGTTCTTCATAAAATTAGGTTCAATTCCCCCACAAGTTATTTTGTTTTGGATTTGTTAATGTTGGTTTTGTTCTAGGAAGGTAAATTATATTCTTGTAATTTTTTTTTAAAGCAATAGAATTGAAATTTTGATATTCGTAACCTTTGTGCATATTCATCATGTTTTGAAAATTGAAAACTATCATATTCATAATTGACAAATGAATTTTTTTAAAAATAAATATGTAACCAACTGGTGTAATAAATTGAATTTCTTTTTTGGAATACATATCCTTCTTTGTTAAAAAAATGTTTTATTTGTATTCATGAGATAGGTTTAAAATTTGATAATTAGATAACATTGGTCCATACCATTCTTATGCAAATATTGGAATTTATTATAGATACTTGTTGATTAACAACTTTGGTATATACACACTTACCCAACAAGGGTGAATTTTTTAAAAAAATCAAACCAATGGTTCTTGTGTAAAACAAAGCCCTAGGATTGGATCTTTACATGGTGTAAAGATGGAGGCACTTGAAAATAATGGAATGCAATGGGGAAAAAAAAGAATGATTGGTTTTAGTTATTTCAAAGCCTAAAAAAATTAGTTGTTTTCATGCAATAACTAGTAAAGAACCAATGGTTTTATGGGTGGTTGTTTCAATTTTTAAAAATTTTTAAAATTGTGTCCATATATTAAAATTGGTTATTTGATTTTGGGGAAAATTGCACGTAAGAACAATTGATCTTTTACCTAGCTTAAAAAGTTGGTAGAATTTTACTTTCATTAGTCAAGTGTGGCTCTGCATTTTGGGACTATCCTTCATTGGTGAGCTTTAATTATTGTAAACCATTGATCAAAGGTCACCATGACTTGAACATACATAGATCATAAGGTGTAGGAGGGGGAGGGGTTTGTTTGCCTACTCTTTAAGGGTGGTAGGGATTTTATAACTTTTCAAAGGTGTAAAATCCTCCCACTCCTAAAGTAGGTATAAGATTTGTCTCACTTTTAAGGACTTAACATAATTTCCTTTAGTCATCCTTCAATTTTTTGGATGCAATCACGTTTCACCATTTGGTCATGGCACAAGTTTTTTGCTTTCATTCACATTCTTTTCAAGACTTGCCATCATCCATTGGTGGTGTCAAGGATTCCATCCATAATTTCCAAAATACATCAAAATCAATATTTTTCAACCAACCCAAAACTAATTTTTAGGATTTTGACCCATTGTAGCAATTGTAGGTCTTAAGTCTTTCATGACCCATCATCAAAAGAAGCCATTTGAAGAAAATATTTGCCAATTATGATTGTTTAGGAATAAAATGAAGTCATTCCAGTAAAGGGTATGATGTATTATGACAATCATATGTAACTACAAATATGTGCTTTAAATGATGTGATTTACCCCATAAAAAAGTTTTGGAAAGTGTCATTATATGTCAACTACACATTTGTCCCAAAAAGATGTTAATTAAAAAAGAAATGTTAAAGATCTAGGAGTCTTATGTATGTATACTTGAGTGAAAAAAGACACTTGAACTTGAAGAATGAAATTGTCGTGAATTGAAAGGTGTTTGATTTTATAAATTATTGTAATTCAAAATTTATTATGATTGTAATTCACTTCCAAGTTTTCACACTTCCTATTTTTTTTCCTACTAAACTTCAAAGGTAAAATTCTCATTAGTAAAATGCAAGAGAGGCTTCAAAAACATTATTTTGCCCCACCTTGAAAAACATTCTCTACATGTGCTTCAACCAAAATCTTCCCAAGGGAAATACATAATTCATTCAATCTTTTTCTCAACATGGAAAATTGAATTGAATTTAACTTGATATAGTATTACTTTGATCAAATTTAAGAACCCCATTTTGGAAATTACAAGTTTCTTGTATGGTATTGGAAAAATGCCTAAACATACCTCCTAAAAGCAAATATAACATTTTGAAAACTTAAATAACATTGATGATCTAGTTCAAAGTAATTTAAACAATTTTTATTCCATCACCATTAATATTTATGTATAAAAAATTGATAAAAAAATTGTTCGTCTATAGTTATATCCCCGTCTAAAGGATTGATTTAGTTAGAAATCATCCCTCCAAGGATTTTGTTGTTGAAATTTGAAAGGTGATAGGTGGAACAAATCTTCGTGTTCATTGAAGGCTTCCAACTCTTCCATCCATTCAATAGTTCGTTTAAATACATCAATATTCCTATTGCACACATTATTTTTTATTTATTTTTAACATGTAAAGGATTTTTTTTTGTGTTATGCGATTTTAATATTAAAAGGAAGCTCATGAAATTTGAAAAATAGATTATAATCAACATAATTACCTAGATGTCATTGGTCCCCCTTTAGGTTTTTCTTTTTCTTTGGACTTTGGTTTTGTTGGTGGGACTATAGGCATTTCCATTGGTGCAAATTGCATTTCATAAGTAGCTTGGGGCATGTTAAATTCATATTGTTCAACAATAGGAACCACCCTATATCAAACAAAAATATGAATTTTCATACATATGAATATTGGTTATTTTGGAGTACTTATGTGTTTGTTCAATTGTTTAGATGTTAGATGAAGCATCAAGTTTATCATTGAAATGGTTAAGACTCAATGTCAAATTGCAAGTGATGGAATTATATAAAACTTTTAATTGGTCAAGTCATGTCCATATCACCCATCCAACTAATTAATCACAAATTTTTGATGAATCTTCAATCCTTGAAGGAAAAGGAAAATCATATTGCCCTCTATACAGTGGGAAGAAAATAGGTTGTCTACTTTATTGTTGATGAATAAATAGGATGAACATGTAACAATTTGGCATAGGCACAATATCTTGTCATAAGGTTGATAATTTTATCATACTATAATGCTCAAATGAGTTGTGCATATAAAAGATGAAATGCAACTATGTACAACAAGAAGAAAATTGAATATTAAATTTCAACAAGCTTTTATTTTCCAATACATTATACAATTTGGGTTTGTAAGGTGGAATTACAATACTTACTGAAAGGCATCCAAAGATTGTTTTTTGGTTGAAGGGATGGAACCACGAATAGAGCCTGAATATTGTGATTGCAAGCTCATGCTAACATTGCTTGTTTGCATGCTATTTTGTTTTGCCTTATCTCTTGAAGGACATGAATTATCTCCATAATCCGAAGAAGAAGAGCTTTCACATTTTGGAGACTCTTTTCTTTTCTTCCGTTTGTAACTATAACCTTCATAATGTTTTGTTCGTTTCTTGTATTTTCTCTTCCCATTCCGTGGCTTATGAATTTTCTTTTGATGTCTTCTCTTTATTCTTTTTGCATTCATTGGTTTTCGCTTGTGTTTTTCAGTTAAATTTTTGCAATTCGATGATGGTGTAGAAACTTGAAAGTTGTGTCCATTTCGAATAAGCTCACCATTTGAAATCATCCTCTTAATTGTGGATCCAATTTCTTGCCTATAATTGGATCCCAATGGCCCATAAACTTTCTCAATGTATTTGCGGATAGCTATTGCACTTGATCCTTTACATGAATTAAGACTAGTGATGGTGTTGTGAATGAGATTTGCATACCGAAGGTCATTGTTTGTATGTGTATCTTGGGTTTTAGCTTGTATTATTGTTGGCATATGCAAGTTTTTTGCTTGACCTTTTTGTGAGCCTTCTACTTCCAACGATCTCTTTGAATTAGATTTAGAGGGATTTGTGGTTTTGACCATTTTTGCTACATGTGATGTTTACACCATTGTCATTATTCAAGTAACAATTTGAATGTGCAATTAGCTTTAATAACTTATAATCCCATCACACCTTAATAAAATATAAATGTACAAATGAACTCAATTTCCCCACTTGATGCATATCTAACACCAATTGTGGTGTGTATTACTTGCTAGACTCGCCATTTCATTATGAATTCAATGAAATATTAAAATGTTTGTCCACATGATTCCCTTTTTGTTTATGGAAATTCTTGCATTAATAATTTAATTTATACATTTTCATAAATCACCTGCAAGATATAAAGACCATGCTTTTTCCAAAATTATGAGAAATCAAGATTTTCATTTACATGCCTAATTATTTTATAGGCTAAAATTTTCGATCCCCATTTTCTTTGGCTTTTGCAAGGTTCTCTAGCCATCCATGCTCCTACAAAGGTAACTAATAACTATGTACCCTTTGGTATATGTCTTTTGATGTTCATTCCAAAAGGGGAAAAAACTATGCAACCATTTTATGGCATCTCTTGGCCCATTTCAAAGGTAGTTTCATTTTTTAATTTTCAAGTTGGTGGTGCTTTCAAGTATTTGTGGATTGAATGCCAATTCTATTCATTAGTTTGAAGGTGTTATTAAAAACATCAAATAACCCACCAACAACCACTCTTTTTCTTTTTCAACTTTGTGATTTTGCTCAAGTGGCAATCATCCATAAGCATGTTTAGCCAAATTTGGTGATATTAAAAATATCAAACTAGAAAATCTTAAGCACCTTTTCATATTTTAGGCAATTGTGGCATTTGTTTTGGATTTTTTCTTTTTTTTGACAACCCATATATTTTGTCATAAATTCCCCATTTACAACCCATAAACCTACCACCCTTGGCTATAACTATATACCAGCTTCCACCCTTGGCTATAGCCATACACCTTCCCACCCTTGGCTAAAGCCTAAAACCCATATACCTACCACCCTTGGCTAAAACCTAAAACCCATATACCTACCTACCTACCTACCTACCAACCTTAGGTGGCCCAACCAACAAAACCCACCCAGGCCCCACTTGATGGAACAAGCTTTGGTTGTGGAACAAGAGGAGTTAGGAGTTAGGAGAGGGGAATGAAGGGTTTTAGGGAAGGAAGGCAGGAATTCATCGTGAGCTTTGAGGAGGAGCAAGCTCTTGGACAAATTCTGCTACTTTCACTATTGAGCAAATTCTTCTTCACTTTATAAGACAATGTCAAATGTCAAAGTGGAGAGAAATTTCATCACTTCTTTGCAAGGAGCTGATCCTCCGCATCAAATGTATGCCTGCATTCCCCCTTTGAAGAAAGGCCCCCTTTTTTTTTGGCATTCTGCAGATTTTGTATACACATGCTATTCTCATGCAGACGCAATCTGAAGAGAGTTAAATCCTCTATGGTTTTTGTGGGATCTGAGTGATTCTTTGCTGACTTCTACAAGAAATCTGCGGATTCCCCCTTTGTTGAGCATGGGTTGCAATCTTTAGGTCATTGACGGTTTCAATCAAGAATGAGATTTGGCCAGATCATTGAGTACATAACTTTTGCAACGTTTCATTTCCCTTTTGTTGGTGAAGCATGTTCAGTGCTTATCTCTAGACACCTTCATGATCAACAAGGACCAGGACACACATGACCTATGCCTGGGCACCGAGAGTGGTATTGTTGGCCTTGTAGAGCAATTACAAATGATTCTGCTTTGAATTTTTTTCAGCCATGTGAGGGAGAGAGCTTGAGCCTTACAGCTATCTCCATAAATATTTCTCCTGAAAGAAAAGTTAAGGGACAGGGATGGATAAAGATTATGTGTAATCTTTGCTTCATTGCTCCTGAAAATCACTTACTTGGAGCCCAAACATTCCAATGTATTATCTCAACAGTTGCTCTAAAATCACTGGCATGGAGTTTGAACAGGCCAATCTATTTTCTAAACATCACCACTGCCCATCGGAGAACACATGTAATGTAAGATTGTGAAGGAAATATGGCTTTGAGACAAGATGCCACTTCTGTTGGGTAGGCATTCTCATTGACTTTGAATTTGGGTATAATGAGATTCATGGGCAAAAGAAATTGCATACAAAATAGGTGTTGTGTCAAGCAAACTATCACTACATCTGTGACACTTTGAATCACCATGGAGAGCCTTTGTGTCAATACAGCTAGTAGTACTACACCATACATGTCCCACACAGAGATGGCATATAAAGTCAAAAAGAAAGAGCACAAATGGGTAAAATCTGGAATGCAAACTTCTGTACCTAAAGGAAAATTCAGGAAAGAAATATAACTAAACTCTTAACGGGATGCCTGCTCAAAAGGCTGTACAATGCTGCTCATTCAGCTAGCTAAAGCGAGGCAAAAGATTGCAATGATAGTTTTTCAGAGATTGCCAAAGATTTTCCAACTGCTGACAAAAGATTGTCAAATCCCTTCAAGCAAAACTCCAGCTGCCTGACAAGATCGTTGTCATCACAAAGTCTGCAGAGAAAGAATTTCAAGGTTAGAAGATCTGATAAATCTACGGCAATACAAAGAGCAGAAGCTTTAGAGTGGACTAACAAAACCCCCCCCATAGAAACTCTCAGTTGGAGTGAAATCAACATACTAGGTATGAGCTTGGCAAGCCTTTCATGAACCGAAAACTACAAGTTACAACAGATCAGGATCAAGATCCAGCTGATTCCTTCTGTATTGGCTAACAAAATTTTTTTTGGGGGTCATGGGCAACTGCAGGTTGTACCTATCCATGGCCGCTTACTGGGAGCTTGGGTTCAAGGAGACATCCCTGCAGCGCTCACCTGCTTCTCCTCCATAAATGAACAGAGAGCCTCTTTTAATGCTGTGATTGACAAACTCCTGTCGGTTTCCTCAGTAGCTGCTGTCATCACCTGTTTGTTGTTACTACTGCTTCTAGCTGCTACATGGATTATACATTTGATGTGGCAACTTAGAGTGGCAATCTCAGCTTTCAGTAAACGGAAATCTAGCTGATTGAAAATTCTGATAAGATCCTGGAAGAGGTCTGCCCTATTATTACAGCCGAATGTCACTCTCAACACATGCCAACCCTCTCCATACAGAGGATCCATGTCAATCTGGACCTCATTCACATCCATAGGCATGGAAGCACCATCTCCAACATCAGTTGCATGTTGCTTGAGTTCACTCAAATGGTCAATCACCTCTGCAAGCAAAGTCGCTCTGTCTCTCTGGAAACACAGGAGCAACAGAGTTCAATCAGCAAGAACCAAAATGCGTACAACATTATCCTTGGAGCAGCAGCAGTGCCTGGTTTTTTTTTGTCTTTTTTTTCCCTCTCACTTCCACTGCCATAAAACTGGAAAAGAAAGAATATATGTTGTGAAAGAGTGCATGTTCTTTCATACTACAGTTATCCAACATCAAACATGACAAGGAGCTGCTGACCTTTGTAGAACTAGGAAGAAGGCTGCAAAGGGTAGAAAGATGGGAACTGATGCACTCTTGTCTGCATCTCTCTGCCTCACTGTGGTTTCTGGATGCTGCCAATTCCTTGGCATGAAGCATCTCCTGGGCAGTCACCTTTGAGCTGTCAATCAACTCCTGCTCAGAGTTGCCAATCACCAGAGAACCAGAATCAGCTGCACTACCACTACCTACGGGTGTAGTAGGTGGCAGGGCCAGGTACCTGGTCTGCTTTGAGTCCAAGCTGTGTCCAAGTCTGAAGGCGTCACCAGATCCAGATCCAGTACCCAAATAAATTTGGTGGAGATGATCAGGATTGGGGAAAGTGTCGGGGGGTGAGATGAGATTGTTTGCAAATTGCAAAAGGGGCTTACAACTGGGGACCAACTGTAGCTCTTGTCCACAGCTGCTCATGGAAGGATGCATTGGCATGCACTCTTAGGAAGATGATGACTCTTTTGGCATCTGTTGACATTGTGTTGGTTGACTGATCACAGGCTCCACATCTGCCCTGCTGACTGAGGATCCTGTTGGCAGCATTGCCCATAAGCAAGTTCCAGGAGCTGCAGTTGGAAACAAGAACTCATCATGATGTGCAGCTGCAAAGTTTGCATACCATCTTCTAGAGAAACAGCCTTCATCCAGGGACCACTGATCACTTACACTTGAGAAAGGATCAGCCATGGAGTTTTTGGTACAGGAATTCTATCTCCTCTCGCAGAACCTAATCCTCCTTCATGGTCTCTCCTTCCTCCATTTTGCAGGCTCACTCCCAAACTGTTTCTTTCTGCCTTCATCGCTTTTGAAAGTGTTTGTAGTACTGAATCTCAACTCATTGAAATGCATTGTACAACACCAATGGCCTAAGACCTTAAGGGCTTATACTTTAGAATTCTTCTAAAAAGTGCAAGCACACGCACAACACCAATTGGTAATGACCTTTAGGGATAAGCTTTCCAACCTTTGACTCAGATTTCTTGTGTGAGGTTGCAAACACACAATGCTCAACACACACATTTTTTGTTAATTGAAATGTTATAAAATCATAGATTATAATAAAGCACTACCATGTGCACACAATTTTTTTGTTGTAGATTTACATTTGAAGTGAACCTTATATATATATATATATTTAACCTCTTGAATTCTCACTTTTGAGTCAAAACGTTTGTTTGAAATTTGTATCAATATGCATTAAAAAATTTTATTCATGTTTCCATGGTTGCAAGTTCCAAGTAGTTTCAAGTTTAAGTATTTTTTTAGTGGCCAACTCCCAATAGAAGCCCTTACAAATGATGAATCTATCTCCTTTTATGTACTTGAATTTAGTCATATGGGTGAACAAATAAATTGATTGCAAAACCCCATTTTGACAATTGGTCCACTTCAAGATTCAAACACAATTCTTAAAAGTTTGAACCTTCTAAAAACCTACCCCTATTGTTGTTGAGGGCATAAATGCTTCAAATCCTAAAAATTAAAAAATAAATAAAATTGATATTGATGTGAATTGCAAGTTTTAGCCCTAAAACTACCATGGGTAGAACCCATTTTCAATGATGTTCACATAGTTATTTTTGTCAAATGTCATCTTTGTTCTAAAATGGTTTTGGTGGCTAATTGGGAATCCATTGAAAAACATGTAAGTAAAAGGAAAACACATAATGGTAAGTGGTTTATGGATCCAAAATGCAATCATGTAAAAAATGGAAATTTGTATGTTTAATTGTTTAAAATAATCATCCTCCACAGGTTAATTTTGGTCAAGTCATGGAATATAAGTAAAAACTTGTTCAATTTGCCATTATTTTCAACCTCTTGAGTAAAGATAAAATTTATGAGAATTTTCAACCTTTGTTTAAGTTTTTAAAAATCCAATCTATCCCTAAAAACCATAGCTTTGATAAGGTTGGTTGGGAAAAAGTAGAACACAAGGACAATAAGGTGATCCATTAAATAAAAACATTTTAAGTTGTCCAAAATGTGAAGTTTGTATTTCTTACTTGTGATGAGGTCACATCCATGGAAAATGTATATTGGGCAAGTGTGAATGGTTATATTTTGGAAGATTGGTGTTAAATACCCTTGTTGTTGGCTTTTAGCAAGTGTTTTAAGATTTGGAACTAACAATTTAATTTTTTTGCTCATGAATTTTTGAATACACAATGGGCTTTGAAAAAAAAAAGGAGATTGCTTCAAAGCTAGTTGTTTTGGTGTTGATGGGGTCAACATTTTCCAAGCCCTAAGATTCAGAGTTATAGTTTAAATCCAATGTCTATATGTTCCCAATGTCATTGGTGTGCATTGAATGATTCATTGAACAAATTTGACAATACAAAACCTCTCAAACCAACCTTTGGTTTCTCACATTGAAATTCTTTTGTAATGTATCTATGATTATTTCAATCACATCCCCAATCAACATCTGGAATTCGTTAATTTGGCAGAATTCATGGAAACAAAAGACCCAAATATTGCAAAACATTAAAACTAAGTGGATATCCATGATCAATCATGTCAAACATGTGATGAATATCACATTCTTATCATGAACATGACATTAGATGCACTCACACAAGCCTATGCCAAATCTAACTTGTGTTTGTTCACTTTTGTTGACACCTTGTTGGGATTAAATGTTATTATGCTAAAATTGGAGGCATTACATTTTTTTTTTGTGTGTGATTTTATTCATGTTCATGATGTACATGATAACGCTATTGCATATACCATAATGTAGATTGTCATACTATAAAAGGAAAATTGGTGACTTAGGATGCCATGCTTTTAAAGTGGTATTGAACAATAATATATAACATATTTGTGATCTTGTAAACAATAGTACATGCCAATATAACCAATTCACTCATCTCTTGACTAAAACTTTGTTTCAAACCTCACTTGTTCCCATAATCTCAAGTAACAATCTTACCTTTTTGTTGGATTCATGGCTAAAAACTTGTGCAACCAATGTTTCATAATCTTGATTTATAGTCACATCTTCCCAAACTTCCCAAATTCTAAAACAACAATTTTGTTATCAAGCTTCAACTTAATGCTAATGTAGCATCCTCATAAGTGTGTTGAATCACAAATACATTGAATGTTTGTGCCATGGTAACACATACCTTTTTTGCTAAAGCTCAAGGATTTTTTTGTTGTGCTTTTGTCAAATGTATGATGGGTGAAAATTCCACCTACAAAATACTCCATGTTACAACTCAAATCCACTACACAATTAACATGGGTTTACAAAACACACAAATATGGTTTGAAACACAACAACCAACATATCTTTTACACCTCCATTAGTTACAAACGAACAATAAAGTGCACTCAACTTAAACCTAGAATTCAAGGAGTAGAATTCACACAATTTGTATTGAACATGAAACATAGATATGCAAATTAGGGGATGAACAACTGATCGATTCCATTAACTTTACAACTTGTTTATTAGAAATCCTAAAATGCATTGTCCAAGAAATACCTTGGAAAAAGAAGGGGGATAGTGCAAGGATTTTGTTGACAAAAAGTTATGGAACTATGTCATAAGACAAAAAAGAAGCTTGTACATGACAAGGCCTTTTGCAACCTAGGAAGGATCCATGTGCACATGTGGATAACATATAAACATAGGCTGAACTACATAGCCATGAGTGAAAACGCTTGCTTTGAATGAGGCCATGCATGATTTTCTCATTTGTTCTAGGTTTTAAAAAGATCATCACATTTCTCCATTTATTGCACATGGTTTTTTGCTTGATTGCTTCTAACACATTGTGATAGGAATTTGCAAAATCCATGTGTACTACATCACCATCATGATGGCCTTAGCCATGAGCAAGGATAAATTCATGTGTGCTACAATGTTCACAAACATATGGCGAAAGAATATGAAAAAGGGGTTTGCAAATGTAACATGGTTGTCAAACATAATCAAAACCTTTTGCCATCGTGTGAACTTCTTTTTGACATGGATCCAATGGAACCCACATGCAAACAACATGATTTGTAACCACAACCTCACTAACAACAACATTCATTGTCACTTGGGAAATGGTTTTGTTGACACATTTTTGGCCCCCATGAGTGTGATCTTGTTCCTCCTTTCTTCCCTTCCATCTATTGGTTTCATTTCAAAACATTTCACGAAAGATTCACAACACACATAGATGTTCCTATCATGCCCTACCATTTCCATGTGTAATTGTCAACCAAGTGACCATGTTGGAACTATTTTAATGATGACTATTGGACTTTATATTTGCTTCATTTAAATTAATTTTGTTTATCATTGTCATTAGAATTTAAATGAGGTATAATGTACATGATATATAAAACAAAATTTTAGCTTACAATATGAAGAAATAAATTATCAAGCAGTAAACATATTTTGGTATGATTTGGTGATCATTTTTCACAATTTGAATCTATAACATAGTCTATTATTTATTCAACAATGATTAACACACAACATGTGATATATGGGGGCAACTATAAACATACTTAATAAAAAAAGTACAAAAATTTTATTCAAAAATTCCTTTTTATGAAAAGATATCTTTAAACTAAAAGACACACAATCTTTGAATAAAATAATATTGTTGACTCCTATGATTACAATTTGACAAGTTATTTCAAAATGAATGTAAGGTTGAGTTCAACATTTAACCATTGAAAAGGTTCTTGTGCATCATCCAATTAATGAACTTTTGATCAATCATGGTCAACAAAATTAGGGGTTCAAAAGTAGGACAAACATTTGACAATAGTGTACCCTTCAAAAAAATGTTTTAATAAAATGTATATGCTAGTTTGGTATTTTTGAAGTGGTGTCCACTTTGCCCATTTGAATTCCCAAAAAGTTTGGGTAAATATTGTGACTAATAATATTGCATTTGGAATAAACATGTATCAAGAGTGAATTCAAAAATTTAATTATAGTTGATAATTATGTTCCTTTGTATTGGGAATTTAACATAATAATGTCATTAATGTAACATACAAAACATTTAACCATAGAAGCATGGTTTGTGATTTTTAAGTTCCATGTGTGTATTCTAATGTTGTGAAGGTATCAATTTTTAGTGTTAAAACTAAGGGTCTAAGGTTAGGTTCTTGTGACGGACCTGGGCTCACACCTTTTTTGTTGGAACTAACATAAGAACTAGACTTATTTTCACAAAAATAGAATGCACTAAGCCACACATGAACTTGTCACCATTGTTGGAAACATAGGTGGACCCATGAGAAATTTCTAGCTCCAATGCACAAGCATGAGAATGAGATGTTTGAATCAAGGTGAAAACCTGTAATCAAAGATTGACGCGCTCCCAAGTCACGGGGTGAAACCCACTTGAGGGTTTCACAAAGTCAAGTTGTGGAAAGTTGAGACTTAGAGGCACACTCCCGACTTCCAACTCTAAAAAGGGGTAGAGGGTCGAGTTGGGAGCCCAGGGATTAAACTAGGAAGAGGGACTAGCTTAGCTCGTGTGAATCTGCATCCAAAAACCAACCAAATCGGGTTACTTTAGCATTCGGGACACCCTTGGGTGTTGGGACTTGCCACGGGCACTTGGACACACAAGACTCACCATGGCCCGGACTCGGGGGAAGCCACCACCTTCCCCCATATAGTATTCTCTGCAACTGGTTGCGGAGGCTACATCCGAATGGCACATTTTGTTGGGACTCTCGAAATGGAGTCCCGAAAGTGTCCCGGCTGGACTCCCGGAACTTTGAACGGCCATAGCTCCTCGCCCCGAATTCGGATTGGGACGAGTCTTGAATCAATGTTGTAGCTCTCGTCGAGAGCTTTCCAACGCCATATCGCACTCTTCAAGGAGACGTCGGGAAGAGGTCGATTCCAGACTTTTAGTGGTCGGGAGTCAAATTGTCAGTTTGACTCCCGGCCCTTCTTTTGCCCATAACTTAGGTTGCAGATGTCCGAATTGCCAATGCGAGGCCATTTTCGATATCTACGTTTCAAGACCTTTTCAATGACACCAAGAACACCCCAATGCGAGGTGTTTTGGGCCTT
>Ga0116231_10001884_pt1 | contig 43634 bp, 33 predicted proteins | sample S1TSphgellanicum_2_FD_89695 | JGI IMG/M metagenome (GOLD analysis project Ga0116231, IMG submission 89695) | Host-associated microbial communities from peat moss isolated from Minnesota, USA - S1T2_Fd - Sphagnum magellanicum MG | ecosystem: Host-associated > Plants > Peat moss > Unclassified... | reverse complement strand
GTGTGGGTGGTTGTGCTGGTTGTTTGTGTTGTTTTTCGTTGGGGTGTGGGGGGGTGGTTTTGCTCCTTTGGGGGGGGGGGGGGGAAGGGGGGTGCGCCTGTGTCGAACTGACCTAGGGTTAGGATTACCCAACCCATCTGAACTCATGAAGATATGATATTGACCTTTGAAGTTTTTAGCGACCAAATTTTGGTCCTGAGCAGTGACTTTTTTTTCCTCAAAATTGTGAGGTAGGTGGGTTGGCAATCGTCCAAAAGAGGACTTTGTCAAACTTGGCTACAAATTAGAAAGGAAAATAACAAAATTTTAGGAATCATTCTATATGTTGGCAACATGCTAGAAGCTATTGTCTAAATATGGCGAATTCAAAAACAATTCTTCATAATGTGGCAACAATGTGCCATTCCCCCCCTCCCCCAAAAAGGCTTTGTACCTGTTGCCAAAAACAAAAGCACCTGGACTCACTAGATTTACAAGTGGGTTTTTCTTTTCATTTTTTTCATTTTGCTTTGGGGCTCTTTAGATAGCTTGGTGTTTGTTTTCCCTGTTTTTCCTTTCACACAACGGTATGAATATCATGGTATTGAAATATGTGATGCTAGAGGTATACATAGTATTGATATGAATATGTTGATTTAACGTGTGATGCCACAAAAAAGTGCAACTTTTTGCGTAAGTTAGAAAAAAAATAATCCTCAATGAACCTTAAAAAAAAAATCAACAAAATGCTGGTCACAACAAAATTGATTTGTAGATGTTCCAAAATCATCACAAATGTGTCATTGATCAAAGGCTAAAGTTGCCAAGTTGGAAAAAATGAATTTTATTAATATTATAAAAAACATAAAATTAATAAAACTCATCTACACATGTAGATCCCAAGTTGAAAAAAAAAAAACTATCATTTGATAAGTCATATACAATAACTAGCAAAAATAACATTAAGACAACTTTGATTTGAAGAGGTGGTATATTCATCACTAATGCATCATTGATTAGAAACAGAGGTTGGCAAACATTGAAAAACCACCCTTGGCTATAATGTAACAGTTTCTTGCCATGCGGAAAAAATATATAACTTACAATTTACAATTACACCTTACACCCTAAAAAAGTTGATGCTCATACCATGGCACCAATGCTCATAAATAGTTGTGTATGAATATAAATCAAGGTACCTAAAATGTTGTTACAAGTTGGATCTAATATCGGATCTAATATGAATCAAACATACCATAGCGATATGGTCTCAACCACAATACTATGAGCAAGCCATAATTGACTAGTTGAGTATTTTCATATTCATATTGATACCCGGGTTGATATCCAAATACAACATATATACCAGTCCAACATTGGTTTGGTCTATATTTTACAAACCATTGCATGCCATAGTTTTCAATTTTCACTCATCAATTGTGTTCAACTACATATGAAAATTTGAAGTAATTTACACATGACCTTAGGAAGTACAAATGTATTAAAAGCATATTAGAATACAATATTATAATATGAACTTCAAAATATCATACTTGTACAAAATAATCCAAAACAAAAACAACATAATGGCCTTCATTAAAAAGTTATTGTAAACAATAATGCTTCAGCTGTTGAATGGCCTTCAAACTTCTTCCTTGGAGTTTAAAATAATAGTTTTTAAATGTTTTGTACAAAGTTTGATGATGTATTATAAATTCCCACCAAATTCAAGCTTTTCATGTCAAATGTTGTTGTAAGGAACTCAAAAAATAGAAATCAAAAAAACATATGTTTCACAAATTTACATTAATTCAAATTTCATATTCTAAATTTTTTTAGTGAAATCATCATTTTTTAATATTATTTTCATTAAGTTTAGAATTATAAAAATACATTTTCCCCATATTCATTTTATGTGTTACACCATATTACAAATGATTGTAACTAAGGCCTTTTCCTCTCAATTTTGGGATGTTGGCACATGGGCAACCATTCACAAGAGGAAGTAGCCAAATTTGGCTAAATGTCGAAGAGGAAATTTCAAGAATCCTGCTATATTTTGGCAACATGCTGGAACCTATTGTTTAAACATGGCAATTCCATAAATGTTTTCCTCAGAATCTGGCAAGTTTGGTGAGTTTTTTTTCACAAAAATCCTTTGTATCAGTCCCATGAACGTTTTTTTTTTTGGTCACCAAGTGGCAATTTTTTGCCAAAAAAGAAAACATGAATATTAGCCTATATAGCCATGAAGTTGTTATTCTTACAGTTGTATAAACATGACAAAGTCTAATATGGTAGTACATGGGCGGCTTCATCACATGGCTACCAAATAATTAATTCATTTTGAAGATTCCAGCATTTCTAAAAATAACATAATTTATGACAAATCTATCAAGGTACTATAACACATGCCCACGGTTCATGCCCCTACCCATTAGCCTAGGGCAAAAATGGCAAAGAACACAAGTAAAAGCCAAGAAAAATCTTGCAGCCAATGAGGTGAGGCAGCATCCACCCAAGGGGCCCAAAATGCATTTTCTTTTGGGGGGGAGGGCATGGATGTTGGGTTTTTGTTGTTCCCAATTTCGTCGCCATTGTGTTCCCATCAACATGTTCCCCAAGTTTCCAATGTGTTCCCCCAACATGTTCCCAATAGCTCCTCACTTTATCCCATACCCTTTGTCCTAAGTTCCTACTCTTGTAACCTAATATAACCAATCCAAACGAGGACAAATGTGATGAAAATTTCCCCAGTTTGTTCTTTTTTCTGATGAGTTGAGAATTCAAAGCACAAGGCATTTGGGGAAAAAGATGTTCCCACTTTTTCTTTTTGAGGTTTGCCAGTATGCCAGGATGAATACATACATTTGCCACCAAAGAAACGTCAATCACAATCATGGAATTCAATACAATACAAAGGACAAGACAGAGGTTGGGTTGTACTTCAAATTTACCATCCATTAAAAAAAACTGCAAGTATTGGTGACGTGAATTACAAGCTTTTTTTTTAATGTGCATGGGACAAGGTTATCAAAGGAATTTGACCAGCATAAAAACCTGTGGACTTTCTTTTAAACTCCTACCAAAAGAGGTGGGCAGGGGAATTGGGAATAGTGGACTTTACAAAAAGCATAAAAGCCTGCAGATGAGATGTAATGCCTGCTGCTGTTGTGGGCAAAATATTATGGCCTGTAACATAGCCTCACAAGCCATATTACACCCAAAAAAAATCCAGCAGGCATTTACATGTCAAAAATCATCCAAGCATCAGTTATCTACTTTGAGTTCCAAGTCCCAAGGATTTGGAACACCAATGACATGGATGTGGGTTTCTCCATAAATCTCCAATGGGTTTTCCCGTAATGTTAGAAAAGAAGCAAAAACCATCATCTTTGGGCCTCCCAAATTCCACCCTTTGCAACCTAACCTATGTTTTTACTTTCTTCTTCGACTGCACTCAGGTCACCTGTGATTAGTGACCCAAGTTGTTATAAAGGACAGTGTGACCTCAGGAATTTACATGGGCCACCTGTGATTCATGTGAAGTAAAACAATGTATACGCACAAGAAAGTTGCAACACCAATGTCATTATCAAGAGCAAATGAAAGAGAGAACGAAAACTTACTGTCTCACTTCCAGAAGCATATTTTGCTCGAGAAAAGGTGAGGAGTCCATGAGGCATGTGCTGTATTCAAAGCATCTGACATGCCCTCAATATACTGGAAGCAGCTGTGGTCCGAAAGTATAGTATTCGATAGTACAATTCTACCAAATCGAGATGTTGGATCTGTTGCTCGAATTACAACGTATCGTGAGCCTGCTGCTGACATTTTGGTTGGGGCTTTCAGAGAATTCTGACAAACATGTGGAGGTGCAGGCACTGTTGTTGATGAATATGATGACTCTGCTTCTGATTGCTTACGCATGATATGGTACAGGATACCCGGAATATAATGGCGTCGCCTTTCTAAATTTATTTTATTGTTGGACATTCCAGCTTCAATCATTTCCGAAATGCCCGTGTGTTCTCTTGAGGACCAATTTAGATGGCTCCTTGCTGTGTAATACAAGCAAAACCAACCAAGCTATTAACAAAACTGGGAGCACTATGACAACAATAGTTAGGAATTTCACCAAACTGTTTCAAACCACAGTGAATGGAGAAGCATGGGGTCATACCATGGGTTGAAGAGGTTGAAATCAGACTACTTGAAACATCATCTCCAGTGTAAACAAAGTTCTGCACAGTATTTACAGAGGAGCAACTTTGTCTTCCTGCAACAGTTGCAACCTGTGAGAGAATATGATTTGTTTTAACCATGAGAGTCTCCATATTGAAGGCTCCCAACTCTGCTTTTTCAAGTTTCTCCACAATTGTCTTTATCCGCCCCTCCTTCAGTGCATCACTCCTGGAAGAACCATCCAGTGAAGGGAAGAACCATAATATTACTAAGAATTGAAATAATTCAGCAATGCACTGAAGCAGGATATTAGGCAACACTCTCATAATGTGCAGACATGTAATACTGTGAAGAAAATTCATGTAAAATTACATATATTGTTGACATCTATTTTTCATCAATTATGAACACCCTATTATATGTCTGCACACTACACTGCAACATGAGCCACCACCTGACTTCAAACCACAGTGCTATACAAATCTGAAGTCATATAATACATGCAAGGGTTCAGGGAACATGTACACACCATCCTGTATCCTGAATTTCTCTGCGTAGAACCTCAATTGAAGCAGGGCTCAATCGTGCTACTAGATCATCCTGTTCCACAAATCCCAATCATTGTGCTAAGCTGAAAAAGCACATTGGACAAACACACAACTCTGGAGGGGAAAAACCTATCCTATTTTAGTAAGTGCCTAATTTTGATACACTCTCTCAAAACATGATATTACCCTCCAGTCCAGGTATGAAAGTTGAACCAAATTGCAGACAAAATTAGAGAAATTTAGCCAGCATTATGATTTATCACAGACAATTTAGCCAGTGTACTTTGGATTCAAAGTCTCCCTTTTGCTCGAATTATAATTCATAGCCAAGGATTTGATGGTGACTATCCATTGAACTGCAATATATGTAAGGGTGGATTTATTAGTGGAGTACACAGTCTAATTTTCAGATTTCCAAGTCTTAAAGAATAAATATTCTCCGCCATGATGTGGAACTAGTCCTGGCCCAAGATAATAGGCAGATAAACACACTCTGCATGCTCCATAAGCTCATGAAAGGTAAACATTACCTGAAGGACAACATTGCAAATGAAATTGGAGGAGGTGGCAAGAGTTCGATCAACACATGGGGCACTTCCATATCCCCAACAAAAGATCTTTGATGGTCGGATTTTCAGGCTAGTTGAATAAGTACCCCCACCAGTTTCCCTTACTAGCATTGTCAGTAATGAAGCTATGGAGCCCCCAAGTGAGTGGCCTGTTAGCACCAATTTATACCCCTGCCTTCCCACAATCCAACATCTCAGTCCACCCATCCAGATATCTGAAAAGCCAAAAAAGTTCTGAAACATTGCTAAAGAAACATTACAATTTCTCCAAACATTTCTGAAACATTGCTATACGACATTAAACATTCTCCAAGAACTTCAGAAAATTTCAACTTACAATTAAAAGTCCTCCAAATACTCCAGCTATCCAAAATCCTAAGAACACCTATCCACATCTCAATTCCTTTCATGCATGTGTGTTCAATTAACATCCAATGGGCTAGCAGTGGGAGAATGAGATGGACTCCTTCGTCAGAGATTGTCCATCCATCAAATGATCAATGTTATTGCATCAAACACTGTTCTTCCCATAGACAATCAAAATAATATGGGTGACAGCGTAGATAAGATGCAAGGCTTGAAGAGCATTTGACAAATGCTCTTGGAGTGAGCAGCCAAACCCAACTACTGTGGTTCCAGATTACACAACAGTGGTCTCCATGGTCTCCATACAGTGAGTGGAAAGAAAGATGTGCAAGGACTGGTTCCATATACAAACAAGGAAGAAATTTACCCACCGAATGATTGAGAAGTATGTTGCATAATGTGGCAGCTTCATGGTTTAAAAGCCACTGAGCTGATGCTAGCATTCCTGCATGTGCTACCCTGTTTATGTGCACAAGAGCATACAAGAGTCAAATGAAAGTCCAGAGAGTGTAGGCATATACTTAGTACTTCAAGATTTGGAAAGAAAAACGTGAACCAAGAGCATAATGTAAGGTAAGAGAATACTTCTTACCCCTCACAAAAGGGCACACTGTGAGAATGAAGGTCTGTGAGAAGGTCAGAAGTGGTATTAGTGCCTCGGATGCCCATCACCACACTCTTGCGCCTATGGTGGATTGCCACAAAATATGCTGGCTGCAATACTTCAGATTTTGGCACCATTTTCACCACATCCTGCTCATTTATCTGCAGCATTTTCCAATCCTTTTTCTTCTCAGCAACCCTAGCAAGTATAATCTACCATGCAAAGACCAACATACCTAGATGGGAGATTCCTAGAAGAAGTAGCAACTCGAATTTACAAACAAAGACCCAATTTCTTAGGAAACAGGATGCTGACAAATGCAGAGGTTATAGAGGAGTGTGGGTGAGAACCTTGCATGAATCACACAAGTTCATGGAGATATAATCCTGTCAAAAAAATTCACAAACAAAAATCATATCACTACCGAAATGCGCAATTTTACCTGGAGGAAAGTGGCAAGAGATTGTGAATCTTTTTTGTATGCTGCCATAGCCCAGTAAATCCATTCCAACATTTCCTCCAGTTCCAATCTGCAAGAGAATTGTACCATCAACTTTCCATTTCAAGGTGGTCTGAAATGAACGACTTGCTCACAACCAGACTTGGACTGTCTTTGAAAATAGGTAATTTGAGCTCTCATGTGCCTCAAAGTTTTAGCCCATTGAATGCCCAGAGTGACCTTGTCCAGAGTCATCAAACATAAAATTTCATCAAAAAATTTCTGGCAATTAACAGTAAATCTCATGTCCAAAAGCATGCCACTTTTGTATCAGATTCTTTTTATAAATGCCACTCATTCCATTTCCTACACACTTCAGAAAGTAGAAGAAGAGCTCACGGATTAGAAACGGGAATGCCAGCAATAGAATCGCAGGCATTTTCAAGAACATGCCGGCAATGCACTTTCCAGAGCCCAGCAGTGATCTGTGATAGTGTCCATTTCTGTGCTCCTAAAAAACTCTTCTTTAAGCTTGCTGCAATTGGAATTAGGAGTTTCTGAAAGCCACTTGACACAGCTCCCTTTTCAATGCCTGCATCCACATACATTGTAGGAGGATAAAAACTTTGGACCACAATATTGATGACAAGAGACCAGCAATTTCCACAAAATAGCAGCTACAATGAAAGTGGACACAAGCATCAATGCAAGTTCCACATGAGATATTTGCTGGACTTTGATTCTCAAACAGAAACATCCCAAATGGCCTTGCAGAAAAATGGGAGGTAGATTGCACTACATAAATCTGACCCAAAATCCTCCAACAACAGATTTACAACATGACTCCAAGGATTTGCCAGATTCTTGCAGCCCGGGTTTAAGCTTTGACAATTAGCAGCGATGCACGCAAAGACAGACATCAGAGAAAAAAATCAAGCTTATAACAAAGACTCTACAATCTCACTGCAGATCACCTTCACTCATTATGCACAAAATTGCCACACAAACACAATTGCAGTTTGTGGAGCTCTGCAGTGAGATTGTAGATCTTGGAGGTCCCTGGAATTGCAATTTTCCAGCAACCTCCAGTATCCATATTGCAGAGAAATCTCCACAACAACACTTTGAAGGTGGCTGTGTGACAATGAGTGCAGTCATGATATTGTGAGAGTTTCTCACACAATGTATCAGAGCAATATAATCACCTTCAGAGATCTCTCAGTACAGATAAGGGTATACTATGAGATTGTGATTTTTTTCTTACCATCTTCAAATGCAGATGTTGATAATATGTCTTGAGAGTGCAAGGCTGGTCGTAAAATGTCTTCCCAGTGTTGCATTGGAACAGTTTGCAGTGTTTCTGCTCCTTGAGACGTTCTCAATAGTTTCATCTTTCGCTTAACCCTAACCCTAACATCAGAAGCGAAGAAATCTTCGTCCCGTTAGTGAGAACAAGATACACAGTAGCCTTGAATTTTCCCGGAGTGCTAGTAAGCCAGATGATGCTTGTAACGAACTGTCCTCGTGAGACTGCAAACCTGCGATCGATCAAAAATCATATAGAACGGGAAAATGGGAAGCGGATCAGTACTCCAGGAGAGTAATGAGGCTTGGATTTTCTAAAGAACTGATGCAGGAAACAAAAATAAATCCTCAAGAATGTTAAGGAAAAACAAAACGGGCTAGTGGACAAAACGGATAGCAATAAGTGATGGACGACAGATGATCGACCGAGACGAAGGAACTGCAAGGGCACTCTAGATCTGCACTGAAAGACTAGAGAATAATATTGATTCTTGAACAGATATTGTACAGGATGCGCTAAACAAGACGAACATCCTTGCCAAAAAAGCCAACAGAAACTAAAGGATCTTCAAGGGCATGTTCTAGATCACTGAAAGACTAGAGAGAACATGCTTCCTGAACAAAAATATGTGTACAGGATGCGCTGAAACAAGACAAAATGCTTGCGAGAAAACAACAGGAGTAAAGGATTGTCTGTAAGGGCATAGATCTAGAGACAGAGAACATGCTTCTTGAACAAAAAGTGTAGAGGATGCGCTAATCAAGACCAAAAAAAAAGTCCTTGCGAGAAAACAACAGTAGACATACCCGGAAGCGGAGAAGACACAAGCGGAGGATCCTCATCACAACTTCCGTAGAGAGAAACGGAAGTCGAAAGCACGATTTGTTAGTCGAGGGCAGAGCGAAATGGCTAAAACAATGCTGCTACAATATTTTCTTACCAAGCGTTGTGCTTGGCATCTGCGGTGACCGAAAAACAGCTTCGTCGAGGTATGGTCCGCGTCTACGCCCCTTCTTACTTCCTTCGGTCGCATCATGGCATTTTCTCTCAAGGTTCATCCAACAACAACCATTGCCCTTTCTTCTTGACTAGAGACAAATATTCCACGCAGCCTCTCGAACATTTCTAAAGAAAGAATTATGCGCAAATCAAAACAGAAAAAAAAAATGCGAGAAAACAATAATACACGTTCCCGGGAGTAGAGAAGATCACAAGCGGAGGATTATCCCCATCACAACTGGCAGTTCTGTAGAGAGAAACAGTGTGCTGCTGCCCCTACAAACTATCGCCACCTCGTGTTGTGCAGCTTCGCATCTTCGGGGAATGAAAACCAGAGTCTGCCACGTACTGTCTTTACTCTCCGCGTCGAGTCCGCGTCGTCTAGAGGGCCATTTCTAATTTCCTTCGCGATCCACACGCGGCATGGTATAACTTTCTTTCTCTCAAGGTTCATCCAACAACAACAACAACAACAACAACAACCGTGGTCGTTTCTTCTAGAACACCCCCAAGTTCCGCCTACTCCACTTCCTCGCTCGCCTCTTCCGGCACCACCACATCTTCTCGCCGACAACTTCCCTCATTCTCACCGACAAATTTCTTCTCCATCAACAAGCGCAAAACACACTGTCAGTTGACGAGAATTCGTGTTCCAAATTCCGAGTTCCACCAACACTGACTGAATCATGTTCTTCCACAACAACAACATCATCATCATCATCATCATCATCATCATCATCCACAATATGATCATCAACAACATCAACACATCATCATCACCATCATCCACATCCACAATAAGGGCCACTTTCCAGGGTCCAATGAAATAGAGCAATCCTATTGGATGAGAGCCATAAATTAGACCTATAGCCTTAAGATGAGGGTCCAAGACCAAAAAGTGGCAAATCAAGGCTAAATCTACATGGCACCATTTTGGAGGTAGCATCAATTGGTTCAAACGACCCCTAAAAAAAATTTTAAAATAAATAAATATAAATAAATAAATAAAAAGCTTATGATTTGAAGAACCAAGATGCAAGCTAGTGTCCAAAGTAGGCTCTAACTCAAGGAGCCAATTAGCTTCAAATGAGTCCACATTAGTTCCTTTGAATTTGGACCCTGGACCCCATCTAAAGTGGGCCTCAAAATATAAATCAACAACATCAACACAACATCACCCATCCATCACCATTACCTTCAACTCCTCATCATCATCATCACCACCATCACCACCATCAAGTTCATCACTCATCTTTTTCCATCCAAATTTTGCTCACCCAACTTCCACCATGAACATGGAACTCATGGGAAAGCACCATTGCTTTCTAATGTCAATATACCTTACCTTCTCAATTAAGGAACCATAAATATGTTTGGGATGTTCACTTCCTATTTTCTTAGAAATTTAAAATATTTTTTAAAAAATTTAATTATATTTTCAGGAAATTATTTAAGATGATTTTAGGGCAAAGGATAGGAAGATCATGTGTAGTAGGTAACCATTTGAGAATGAATTTCCATGGCCATATTTGTTATGGGTAGTGGTTTAAGGTAGTGGTTTAAGGTTATATAAAATAAACATGGTAGTGTGTTGTGCATTGATGGTGGTTTTAAACAAATATTATTAATGAAATTTATGTTTTCATTTGTTTATGAAGCAGTTGGAAACCTATTCCAAAATGTTAATGAAATGAAAATAATTTTGTTTCATATTTTTTCTTAATTCATAACATTTTATATTTTCATGGTTCTCAAAATATTGAATTCATTATTTTTTTATCTATAAATCTATAAATGTTTAATTGGAGAAGCTTGGTAAAAATTACATTTCCTTATAAGATTAAGACCACCCATAAATTGATTATGAGTTTATTTTATTGTGCATAATTTATGAACAATAAATGTTGATGTTTTATTGCTCACTAAAGATATTTCATCTATTACTAATAATTGTAGTTGATAGTAAGTTTTTATTAAACTATTATGTTGAATGCAATTTTTCTTGTGTATGTTAATGTCATGACTTTGCATCTTATAAGGTTAACATTTAGGATGTCTTTTATGTAATATTTTGACATATTTTGTATGATACACATTTGTCTAATTTTTTGTCTTGTATTTGCATGCCCTATTAAAAAATTGTGTAAACATTTTAAAGGATATTTATTTTTTTATATAAAATATCATCTATGATAAGTATTCGTTTATCATTAAGTTTTTTGGTGTTCAATTAAATTTTTCATATGGTATGCATTCATGGACTATTTATTGACAAAATTTATGAATTTGTTTTTTAATTTTTAATTTTGAATATGTTAATTGATATAGTTCGATTTTTTTATTATTTGTAAACATATTATTGTTTTGTGAATTACTTGCATTAAACACTATTTCATCCAAAATCATATTTTCACATATATTTATTTCATGTTTCTCGTTGTATTCTTGTGATTATAAATTATCCCATTCATCACCATACTCATCTGAAATTTTAATATTACATAGAAATTTTCTTCATATTTTTTCAATGTCATCTTTTGCATTTACATAAGCATATTTCCATGCAACATGTTGACCCTTTAAAGCATATTTTTTGGTCCATTGAAAGGTTCAAATAAAATCAATAACTATCTATAATGGTTTTCTATATATTTATGAAAGATTAAATCAGATTCAACAAATAATCTTACCATGTTTATGTTTTTTTATGTTTTCATATCATAAATTGCAACAAATTTTGCTAAACAAAGGCAATTTAATGTTTGATTTCATCATGTTTTGTATTCTTCAATTAATGATTTGCAATGAATTTACATTTTGAGGTTGAAGATTAATTTTTAAATTTTTTTTATAATAATACAAAATATTTATCATGTTCTTCACATGTGTTACAAATTGAAATGATCTTGTGCAATGATATAATGAAATTGACATTGATATATGTACCATTTATTGGATAGACATTTGTTGTGCATTTAAAATTTCATATCTTAATTTATTTTTTTTTCAAATGTTTCAATTTCTTCCCATTTACATTTATTTAATATGAATAGTATTTCTCATGTCACAAATTTATCTACTTTTGTAAATAAGAAATGCAATAAACTACAACAATATATGAATTAGAAATAAATTATGCTTTTCTATTTGTTTCCCACATAAGTTTCACATGTATGTTAAATACATTTGTTTGTATATCATTTGATTTACATTCTCAAAACAACGTCAATTTTTGTAATGTGGATTATATAATAAGTAAATGAATGTCTTCATTTATTTCAAATGAACGAAAATCATTTAATGATTTTTTGCACCTAATCCCATGTCAACAAGTTTTTTAAAAATTTGAATTGTATTTCATAAAGATTTTAGGTATAATTTTTTTCATTTAAAAATCATAATATTTTGTGTATTATATTGGTGGTTTGGAATTAACAAATTGGGTTTTTGTTTTTCAACATGTTTGTTTGTGTTAATGCATTTGAATATTTTGAAAAAAAATTTGAAAGTAATTTGGTAAAATATTAAATTTTTATCAACAAAATTTGAAATTTTTTCATATGTAGAAATTCCAAACCTAGGAGTATATTTAGACCATAACTATCCATGATCAATTGTTAAACCTATTAATTGAAATTTTGTTATAGAATTTTTTTTCTTTTTTTTCATTGAACAAAACATTGGTGTTTTTAATAAATTACTAAAAATTATTCATATTATGTTCATGTAATAACATGCACATGTGATAGGATTTTTTTTAACAAAAGTTTTGATGTTTAATAAATCATCATTTTATATTTTTACATTTTGAACATGTTTGATATGCAAGTTTTTTAATGGTTTTATAATAATAGGCCAATTATTTATGCAAGTAATAAATGTTACAAAAAAAAATGAAGTCCAAGTTGTCTAATAATTACAAAAATTTATTTTTGAAAATAATATAAATAACCTAGGGATGCGTTTATACAAACAAGTGTTCTATAACTTTAATTTTATTTTCATCTTTTCCCTAATTTACATTATTTGACACATTGTTAGCTATGAAAATTCTTCCTAATAATTTGGTTTTCATATACAAATCCACATGCAAAAGATAATGTAAAATGTATTAAAATTTTATTTTTTAAAAATATATATTTGTTATGTGATTTTTTAATTATAAACATTTGTTAGTTGAGCTTGTAATACGTTTTGATATGAACATGTAAAAGTTGATCTTGAATGGTTAAAAGACAACAATGTCGAAAGTTTATATTCTTCAAAATGTGCATCACAAAATAGTCCAAGTGGTTAAAAACCTTATCCTAAAACAATTGTCAATGATCTTGAATCATCATCAATATTATGTTCAAGATTCAATACGTTTTGCACTAATGTTTCTCTAGAGTTTTCTTTTATAACTTTTCAAATCTGTATGAATTAGGTAAATCAATTTTTTTTCAAAATGGTATTTTTCACATTCTTTTTTCACTTGAATTTGCAAGTTTTATTAAACTTTTCCAATTTGGTGTTATTGCAACATTTGCAACTACATTAAAAGAATTTTATAAATTTTTCATAATGTTTTCATGACTATGTTAAGAAGAACATAATTGATATATTTTATTTTATTTATTTATTTATTTATTCCAATTTTTAAAAATAGAAATTGAATAATCTTCATATGGCATTTAAGGTAATACATTTTGTACAAGATCCAAATTTGTTATAACATTCACAATGTTTTCATGCATTTTATATTGTTCAAAATATATTTGTAATGCATTTTATTCTTTGGATTTATCTAGAGTCTATGGCTTCAAGTTATGTATATTTGTGTGCCCTAATTTCTTTAAATACAAAAAGACACAACTTTGATTAAATTATGTATGAAAAGACACATTGTTTGATTTTGTTTTTTCCAAAATTTATTTGGTTATTACACATTCATCTTCCCATCATTGGTGAGGAAGAGGAGACAAGGACTTAAAGCTTATGTGGATTTAGATACTCTTATTGTGATTTTTGTTGCAAATTTGAACATGGGGAAGGAACCAAAAGGGAGGTTGCAAATAGAGGGAGAAAGGGATAGAGAGCCAACCTTTTTTTACATGTTGTGTGGAAGCGCACTAGTTTTGGCAAGTCCAATCCTGTAAGGACCTATGTGACTATAGCCATTACACTTTCTTTTTTCATTCAGTATGTAATTATAGAAGCATCTTCTTTAAGGGAATGGGAATTATGTTTTGTTGTTGTGCATCATGTTCATTTTTGTGGTTTTTCCTTTGTTTTCAACGATTTTGGCTAATTTTGGAGGGATGCCACTTTGATTTGGAAATTGTTTGGATTTTGCATTTTGATGTTGGATTAATTGAGAGTGACAAGAGGATTTTTTGGGATGATTTTCCTTGTATATACTTCAATTCCCTCCTTCAAGTTTCTCAATTCTTTCTGAAAAAATCAGAAGTGGAGGTTTTTAGAGTTGGAGCACAAAGCTATATAATCATCATGAATGTGCTACTTGTGTGGAAAAGAAAAATAATGAGATTGTAGGTGAAGGAAGAGTAAATTAGTGCAACACAATTGAACATTGTTTTGATTCTTTGCCTATATTATGAAGATTAGTGTCACAAAAGTATGGGAATCGACATGATTTAAGAATGCATGAATCCCTACACCTTCTTCCTATAACCATGAAGGGATTTGGGTTTAAACGACATTTTTCATATAAGTGACCACTTTTTTTTCATACAATGTAAGCTAACTATTGTTTAATAAATCATGCATGTGTGGTACTATTGATTGAGAGCTTGTTCCTCTTCATTTTATTTTTCCTATTTTAGAATCAAGCTAGTCACAATTGCAAGGAGGGGAAAAAAAAGTAAATTCCTACAAGTTGATTAGACCCAAAACAAAATGGCACCCATGGTGACAAACATTTGATTACCATCAGGAGGTTGTGTGCTTAGCATCCAATCCCACGTTGTGCATGTAAGGACCAAAGTGCAACAACTCTATGGTTGGGTTGTTGGATGTAAATTTTGCAACTTGTGTGACGGCAATTCAATTTGTTAATTGATGTTTATCGGTTCCCTGTTCCAAAATTGTCATTGTTGTATTTTCTAGTCATCTTTTGTGATTATTGACTACATCCATAAGTTGCATTCTTCATGCACTCTTGTTTCTTATACTTGGGGAGAAGTATTTATAAGCCTAACTAATCACACAATCTAGTTGGTTATTGTTGAAAGGTTATGTTGGGAACAAAATGGTAGCATTTCCACTATAACTATTGGGGTTTAAGGTGGATCGAATCAACTTTATTCAATTTTCCAACCATGTAAGCATGTTTACATTTGGTTTTTACATTCCTTTTCCATTCTAATGAGATAGTTTCCACATTGAATAGTAAAGGTCAAAGAAATATAAATAATCAAATTGCACAATAATTATTCTCTTTTAATTTATACTATAGAGTTGCTATACCATAATACCTTCATGCCTTACCATCAAGTCACCACATTAAGGAATCTTTCATTGATGGAAGATTAAAGGTTGGGGGAGAGAAAGTGCATGCAAGTTACGCCCATGTGAAGGCCAAGTGCCACAACAACACATCTTGGGTTTTGCAATTGGGTTTTACGACTATGTCTTAATAAAAAAGGACATATGTAACTAGTTACTCATGAGTTGCTAAACCCATGTCGTTTCACCCATTTAGTTGCAACGGACATTTAGTCGTAAAGCCCAATCATTTTATCAACTAGGATTTTTTTATTTTGGCTTAATATTGAAATTCCATTCATGGCACACAAAAAAAAATGGCATGCCATAACAAATATTGGTGCCATAAATTCAAAACACACGAAAATTTATGGTGTCACAAAAAATCATGGATTACCATGAAAATTTGTGACACATTGTTGCCAAATGGCATGCCATGTCATCATCACATGGAAGACCAATCATTATTAATCACAAAGGACAACAATATTTTCAACTAAATAATAAATGAAATTAATTCATCAAATCAATGACATGAATCGTGATGTAAAATTAATGTCACAAGTTATGAAGTGTTGCAAGTACTAGTTAACCTTGTTGCCATGTGGCATGCCACGTCAACATCACATGACCATAAGTTGTTATTATTCACCAAAAGTTGCAAGAATGAATGGAGTTTTGTTATTACCTAATTTTGGATTATTAAAAATACATTAGAAATACATTTTTGAAAATTTGATATTTGTGAAATACATTAGAATATTCTTTAATTACCATGCAAGATTGGCCACCACACACCACTCTGGGATTTCACAATTGAAAAGCGCAACCACCACCATCTTCCAAAGCAATTTAATCAAAAGTTCTATGATGTTATTTAAGCATTCCAAGGAGAAAGGATGATCAACACACCTAGACATGTGAGAGATGTTGAAGCTAAAGGGGATGAAGTTTACACCCCACCAAATGGACAAGATATAAAAGATGGTTTCATAATACTTCAAGCATCAATTATGCATGAACTTTTGGGAGATGATTACATGCCAGATGAACAAGCAAATGATGAACGACAAGCAACAAATCCAAATGCATGAATAGAAAGTTCTCAAGAGAATTTCATTAACCTAGACAATTTTTTGTAATCCAATGTAAGGAAATCAAAAATGTTGCAGTTTTGTTAATCTTGTGAACACTCCATTAGATGCATCCAGCAACCCTAGTAGCACCCAAAAGCACATGGATCAAATGCAAAAGATTAAACATATTATCCCCGATCATTGAAGTTACGAACAAAAACAACAAATCCATCATTGAGACGATGGAATGCATGAATGTTACATAATTGGAGATTAAAAAATGCCACAACAAAATCTAATCACACATAAACAAGGACCATCTCCAATATCTAAAAGCAAGAGACAAAAAGATTCATCAAACAAACAAAAATTTGGTTATTGTTTTAATGAATCTAAGTTCAACGATGCGCCATGCATTCATTCAAGATAAATAAAAAATGCCACCATTTTTGGATATGCTTTTAGATTCTTTAGATGATTTTAATCCAGAAACTACCAATGTACATGAGGTCAATGATGAAGACAAGACTATTAATCTTGAGTAGAATTGAAAAAAATGCAAAGACTCATAAATAGAAACACTAATAGAATTCAACCAAAATGTAACCATTCCATTTACGAATACATGCAACTTGTAATCGTTTGTGATTAGATTTGGGAATATTTACAACTACAACACCAAATTTCAACTATTTTTGTCATTTTCAAAACTATGATGCAACTATTAGAAATTTCATCCTATTGGTTGGATCGATTTTACATTTATTTTCATCCATTAATAAGTTGATATGCCCCATTAGTTGCAATAATCACCAAATTAATTGCATCCTAAAGGTATTATATAATGACATAAAGGTGTGTTTTAATGTATGTACTAAAATTATATATATATTGTTCACATAATGAATCTCAAAATTAATATTTGAACGTTGGAATTTTTTATTCAAATCTGAAAATTGTTATTTCAATTGTTTAAAACATTATTTGAATTTGAAAATATTATTTCAATATGATATTTTTTATTTAAATTCAAAAAGCTTATTTGATCTAAAAATTGATATTTGAATTCTAAATTACTATTTTTGAATCCAAAAAATTAGTATTTCAATTCAGAAAATTATTAATTAATTATAAAAATGGACATTTTCATTTTGAATATTAAAAATTATGTTTGACCTCTCAAACTTTTGCATTTAAATTTTAAATAATCATTTGATTTGAACCTGAAATTTCAATTCCAAATTATTATTTTGGATTCTCAAAATTAATATTTCAAGTTTAAAATTATTAATTGAGTCTAAAAATGGACATTTCAATTTCGAATATTGTTATTTGAATCTGAAAATTGACATTTCATTTTGCAAATTGTTGTTTAAATTGAAAAAAAATATTTGATCTAAAAATTGATATTTGAATTCTAACTTCTTATTTTCGAATCTAAAAATTAGTATTTCAAAATATTTAATTGAATCTAAAAATCAACATTTTGATTTTAAATATTTTTATTTGAACTTCAAATTTGATATTTGAATTCAGAATTTTTAAATTTAAATTTAAAGAAATGATTTAACTTGAAAGTTGAAATTTGAATTCCAAATTGTTATCTTGGATTCTCAAAATTAATATTTCAATTCAGAAAATTATTAATTGAGTCTTAAAATGGACATTTTAAGACTGAATATTATTATTTGAATTTGAAAATTGACATTTCAATTCTGAAATTTTTTATTTAACTTCAAAAAACTTATTTGATCTATAAATCAATATTTGAATTCTGAATTACTATTTTGGAATCTTCAATTTATATTTTAATTCAAAAATTTATGGATTAAGTTTTACGGGTTTTTTCTACTAGTGTTATCCATAGTAAATCACTTTTATAAATAATTATAAATGATTATGTTTACTAAATATAAGTTACACTAAATAATTATTGTTATAACATCGATTTGTATATTAAAAAATTTATATTATTATATTAAAAGAAATTAATTAATGTAATTAATGTGAAATTACTTTAAAATCATTGTAATTACTTCAGATAAGAATTAATTAGTATCTGCATAATTAGTTTCTAATTGAACATAATTATTCGTATTTTGTAATTTATAACTTCAAACCTTAATTAAAATTTTGGAAAAATTATAGTGTGGTTAAAATAATTTTCTTACTGATTTAATTTCACGAATTATTATACAATATTTTTTTTATTTTTCAAATTATGTGATTAATCATTTATTATAAATATTTTATAGCAATTTTACATTAATTATGAAAAGTAATGTTATGTTTAACAAATTATTGTATTTATAGTTAATATCCACCAAAAAAATAAAATTATTTGACCTACAATCATTTTTACAAAAATTAATGTAATTATACAATAACTAATGTAATTTGTTGAATATTAATTTGTCAAAAATTCATGTAAGAATCTACTTTCTAATAGAAATTTTAAATTTATTATTTTAAATTTAAAATAAATATTTAAAATAGTTTTTTTTAAAGCTTTTGATCATAACATTTTACCACATTTTTTCAATGTATTGTTGTCCATTGTAAACTTGACCATGTTGTAAGTCATATAAAAAACTTGGGTTCAATTCTTTAAAATGACATTCTTGTTTTTTTTGTATTTAATGTTAAATTTTATTTTAAATGGTACGTATTATTTTGTTTTAATTGGATGAATGTTAATGAATACTTCAATAAATAATATATGGAAATCAAATAAATAATATTTTTCAACATCATAAATATACATTGAAACTAATCAAAGATTACATGCATATAAAATATTATTAAATGATGAAGAAGTATTGTGTTATTTATTAACAATTTTTATAATATATATGTATGGGTTTAGGGTTTAAGGTTTGAAGGTTTAAAGGTTAAAATTAAGGTTAAAGTCTAATGTTTATGATTAAAGGTTCAAGTGGAATTAGGGTTAAGTTTGGTTTAGGGTTCAAGGTTGTAAATCAAGGTTTAGTTCAACATGAATACACCACCAAATGATAAATTCATTGTTTTTAAAGATATTGAAAGTTATCAAGGAAATGACATCATAGTTTTGTAAAGCTTGTGATTTTGCAAATATTATGGATATTGATATTTTATAAATATTGAAATGTTATAAATGATAATCATCATTGGCATCAAAAATTTGGAAACTATTGTAAAATTCAATAGTCAACTGTTTAAATCCTAGAAAAATGAAAACCTAATTATTTTGAATTTACAAAATGAAAACTTAGTAATCCAAATCATAGGGATATTGAAACTTAATTATTGAAATTCTAGAAACATCAAAACTTAGTTATTCAAATTCCAAAAAATCAAATTTAATTATTTTTGGTTCAAAGTTTTGGCCATCAAATCAAACTTTCATTTTGCACTATTAGGTTGCCATTAGCATGAGGATTTGATGAAGATTGAAAATGAAAATTCACAATTAAAAAGAGTACATTCAAATCCATATTAATTAAATTTGTATGGTTTGATTAGAAATAAACAACTAAAGCACAAGATAATTTCGATCAAAGAACCACTTATTCAATGTGTTCTTCAAAACTTGCAAGTTGAAAAGTAGTGGTTAATATAAATTTACCTCATAATTTGGTCTTGTTTAAGAGTTGAGTTTGTTTTGGGTGTGGTTGATTGAAGAAATTACCTTCTAGCATACCCACCATGCGTCCAACCATTTGTCCTCAATGGTAAGAATGATAAGATTTTTAATCATTGCAATTGAAGCTTGCAAATAATCAACATTCTTAATGGTTATTTTCACACGACACACATTATAATGTACATTGCCATTTGTTGAAGCAGCAACAACATTCTGACACATGACATTTTGCACATAATTTCCAAAGAGGAGGGGTAGTTAAATTGAGTATGGATAATATTCAAACAACTTGAAAAAAGAAACTAAATTTACTAATCAACCAAATAAATGGTAAAACAAAAATATAATCTATAGAATTCATATGGAAGAGAACAATAGTAAAAATATTTGTATCTTTTTCACAAGAAGGTGGTTGCTTGTGAATTTGGTGTGTAGTTGAAATAATTGTGTTCTTGCCCCTTCATCAACCACTTTGGAGAATATAATGTAAAGTTGTGTTCATAAAATCCAATAATTTGTTGTTATTGTTGTTGTCACATTTTTCATTAAAACCATAGCACATTGATTAGCATTTTTGGCTTTTACTGATGGTCATGTTTAGTCCTAAACTGATTCCCAAGAGCAAAAACATTTTGATTGAATTCACCTTCACCAATGGTGATCATGAGTTTCCTTTCACATTGTTTCCTTTTATTGCTATAATAATAACAACAATGGTAGCTTGGAAATTTGAACTATGATGATTTTAATTTGAATTTCTTGAAGGAATGTATGAAAAAACATGAGATTCAAAGTAGGTTGAAATGTTGGAATGGAAGACACAACAATGGTAGTTAAAGATAATTAACATGTCCATTTTTTCAAACCTCTTTTCGTATTTAACCTTGATTCCAAAATTTTCAATTTTAACATATAATATTTTTTAAAACAACTATTCATGCATTTGAATGTGTAAAGATTTAACCCTCACAATGATCATGGTCAAACTTGCCTAATTGAATAATTCATGATAAATATAAACATAACTTGAATCATCTATGAACTTTTTGGCTATTTGGTTGAAGGTGTCATATTGATTGAAAATTTTACTTTCAAAAATCACATCACACTAAACACCACAATCGAAATTGTCAACACTAACAATTATCTTGCCTTTTTAGATAACAACAATAAACGCCATTGTAAAACACCAAGATCAACAAAACTTACCTCGAAGTTTGTTCTCTAGATTTATCCAGAGTCTATGGCTTCAAGCCATGTACATTTGTGCACCCTAATTTTTTTTAGATACAAAAGGACACATCATTAACTATTAAATATGAAAAGACAAATTGTTTGATTTTTATTCTCAAAATGTCTTTAGTTGTTGCACATTCCATTTTCCTTGTCTTTGGGCCTTGCACGTTTCATCTTCCTTGCATTGGTGAATAGGAGATGAGATAAGGACTTAAGCTTCTATGGATTTTGATTTAGATACTCCTCTTGTGATTTTTATTGTGGATGAAGTTTGGAGGAAGTGAGGTGGTGAAGAAAAAAAAGCAAAATTCTTCAAATTTTCTGGATATGCAGCACTATTGAAACCTGGTATGTGTATTTCACATTTATGCCAAGATCCTGTTTGTCATATTGAAGTGGCTACATGTTTTCAGTTCCGACAACTATTCACACTCATTGTCATGTTACAACCTTTGAAGTGTTGTTGTCATGGAGATTTTCTTTGGAATGTCATAGATATGTGGTATATTTTGGAGATCTAAAGATGTTTTGTGCTGTAATAGTGTGCTGCACATGGATCTAAAGAAATTCTGTATTTCCATATTTTTTTCCCCTGTTATTTTTATTAGCCAGAACCACATTCTGGCTTTTGCTGTTTCACATCCTGAAGACATCACTGAAGATATCTATCTATTTGTTTCGAACTGCAGATATGCTTATCTTGAGTTTTTCGAGGAGGAGGCAGTCCAAAATGCAGTACTACTCAGTGAATCTGAATTACATGATCGCTAACTCAAGGTTTTGAGTTTTTCACTTAAATGTGCATCACAATTTTCTGTGCACCATTAGTTTCACAGTGAGGTATCAGATAGTTCTAGGTTTGGGTATGTTGTTGTTTTAGTCTATAGCCTTGCATTCAATTATATCTTTAGCACGGCTGTTGTGTATATACGACTAAATAGCAGGTCAGATACCTTGGTGTCTTGGAATGCAGAGTCCTGCCTGATCCCTTCCAAATCTTAAAAACTATATCACAACCCATCATGCATTTTCATAGGAAAATGCTCAACCCATTCCATGTTCCAAATTCCAGGTTTCCACTCTTAATAAGTGGTGATTGGATTTAAGTGAGATTTGCCAAAAGGAAATAAAGACTGGTCCTTGGGGAGTCACTTCTGAGCTGCCACATTTAGAGCCATCTAAGTTGTGCCATGGTAAAGCTCCCATGCCAAGATCATCATAAATCGTCAATTTATGTTGATTGCAAAGTTTTGGCCTCAGAAAACCTTCATACAAATCACATGGTCCAGTAACCATCCCCAGGAACCAATTACTAACATGACATTCTTCTATGCCCTGCTAATTGGTCTAAATTGAAACGTCAGGTTGATGTTTTTTACAGACTTTTAAGGAGTACAACATATTGTGCACATTCATCCTTCCACAATAGTTCATGTGTGCATTCATTAACACACAGTGGAGACAAAGGTATGAAGCATTGCTGAATATTCAGCAAAAAAACTTAGATTCATGATTGTAGCACAAGTCCCACCACTGATGTTTCTCACAGAGCAAGAAGGCGAAGGATCAACTTTTCAAGGTCTTGCATTTCATGGTAACTTCTAACCAGCTTCTGTTGTAAAGCTGCTGCAATCCTTTCTACTCTTAGAAAGACCTTACACTACAATGTGGAGCCTGTGGTTCCAACCCAGCAATGTAGCACACAGGTTAAGATATACATGTACTATCTTGAAGGTTCTGCCTACATGCACAGATCATCATCATCATCTTGTTGGTCACATGCTCTCTAGACTCTACAACATTTCCTGGACAATTTTTAATGTCAAGTTCTATACTCTGATTTTAGGCTCTGCAGTTCTGCTGCTAAAATGAAATATAAGAGGAATATCCTTATTCTTGAGTGGATGTGCATGTTTTTAGCTTGAAAGACCATGCAGCAAACACTCAATACAGCTAATCACTTTAGCACTCACCAGTGAGATTCTGCAACTAATTTCAAATGAAAACCTTCACAACCCAAATGTCCAAATGTCTTTAATATCTTTGTATTCCTGAACTCCAGTGAAGAACTTCATGTGCAGTATGTATTCCTTTCCGATCTGTGAAGAACTTCATCCTAGAATCCTAAACCCTAGAATAAATGTGCAGCAGCATCATGAGACCAAGCTAACCAGCTAGTTACATAAGATCATGAGACAGTGAAACTTTCGAGTTATGAAAACACTTAGTGAACAATCAGAGAGACGAACAACCTCCAGCGAAAGAAGTTGCAATCCTGCATGAGCATTATTATTTGCAAAGGTATTATCTGCCCAGTTCAACCAGAAGGTACAAAATTTCTTGTGTGCTCTTCAAGCACCTCTCAGACCTATCTTGCGGCTTCCAAGTCTGTAGCTTCTGTTGTTTTGGGGAGGAATAGAGAAAGTTTTGGAGGGAGAGTGCGGAGAAGAGCAGCAGTAGGGGAACCGGTTTTTTTTCCTTCTTGTCCGGAGTTCTCTAGTGATGATGGAAGATGAGCATGAGGTTTATGGCGAAGACATTTCTCCGGAACAAGGCGACCTTGATGGAAAACCCATAAACGAGAGCATCAAAGTCGACGACGATGCTGTCCCGGACGATGCCGTTTCTAAGGTGAGTGAGAGAGTCGCGCTTCTGGGGCCTGTTGTTCTGCTTTGACTCAAAATCGAAGTTGGGGTTTCAGAAACCCTAATGGCAGCTTGCTTGCAATCCATGATGAGAATTTTTCTCTGTTTTCTATTCTTATCTTATAGGAGGGGCTAGAGGAGATGAAGAAGCGGTTGAAGGAAATGGAAGAGGAAGCTGCCGCACTCCGTGATATGCAAGCCAAAGTCGAAAAAGAGATGGGTGCTGCAACTGTTCAAGGCATGTTTGTTGTTAGGGTTCCTTTCTGCACTTATTTTAGAAAACTTCATGAACGAATTGTGAAACACTGACTTCCAAACTTTCCCAAAGTAAATTTGAAGAATGGATTTTAGGGACTTGAAGGAATCACAATTTCAACCATGAGTCTATGGGTTCAAGCCATGTCTATTTGTGTGTCCTAATTTTGGTAGTGATCTCTATTCATTTCAGAAATTCACATCAATGAAACCGGAATTGTTGAACTGCTTGAATTCTGAAGCAGATGGATCAACAAACCCTAATGGCTTTTTCTTGCAACGTACATTGGGATGCTCAGGTGGGCATGCCTCAGGTAGGGTTTAGGTAGGGTTTAGGGTTTAGATAAACCCTATCACTAAGCATTGTCTATTCTGCATTTTGCACCTCAACACAAACATCTGCCTTCAATTCTACCCAGACAATTATCTTGTGATAAGCCCAATACTCAAGTTTGATCTAAGTTGAAGCCCTTCACACATTACTTGGAATTTCCAACCAACAAAACAAGCATTTCATCAGCCCATAATCATCCTAGGTGGATGGCCACAAATGAAAGTAAGTTGGATTGGGCTCTCCAACTTGTTTGATTCCAACACCAAAACACATTTAAGTAGATGATGGATGGATCTAATAGAGTGGAAAGAGTGAGAATACTAGTTGAATTTTACAAATATTAATTTTTTTGAAAAAATAAAAATTATTTCATACACATGTTTGCATTATGCATTACACCATATATAAAAATATCTAGTAATACATTACATTATCTATCATTTTGAATTTTAAAATTTTAATTTATATAATTTATTTTTAAATAAATCAAAGGAAGATAAAATACAATCATTACTACATTGTCTATTGTAGGACTGATGTCTATAAGCCAAATTAATGTCCGTATGCATAAACTTATGTTTGTAGAGAAAGAAGAATTTGGTAAGGGCGTGATGTGATGTAGTAATGATAAACAAGAGCACGAAGTTAGACACATGAAAAATGTTATTTGCAAAGTTTGCAAGTGTTGTTCTCTCTCTTTGACTGTTGTTCAATTGTCTGTTATTTCTCTTTCTAGTCAAAGGGTTTCTTGTAAAGTTTCGATTTGACGCAACTTCCTTGGGAAAGGGGTAAGGTATGGTGCAAAGGACGTCAACATGCTACTAAGTGTATGTACATTCTTGGTGTTTTAACAAAAGCCTTAGTTTCTAGAAGACCAATAAAAGGAGGTGGAGGGCAAAAACACACTAGGGTGTCACAATTTCGGCAAATTAGAATCTCTTTTCAAAATCCTTTTCTAATGTAGTTAAAAACTGGTTTAAAATATGAATATTTAGATGATATTGAAAATAACAATTTTTTTCCATTTCTAATTTCAAATCATGGCGTTATAAAACATAAAAAAAAGTATCACAAAAGAATTTTTTTTTTAAATTACAATTTTGGGGATTTAAAAAAATCCATTACATAATAAATTAAAATCACATTCCATTCATTCAATGGATCTTTAGTTTTTTAAGCATAATTCATTCAATATCCTAAAGTTTCAAACACATAAGACTAACACATTGTAAGATAAAAGTCCATATCCATTGAGTTTTGCAAGTGTGACAAAAAGTGTGGGCAAAATTCAAAAGTCCATTACTTATTGGTTATCCATGATTTTGATTTGATTTTTTCGTTCTTGGAAAGTTGATTATGATAACTTTAGATAAGTGAATCCCTTTTTCTATTATTTCAATGAATTTTATTTTATTTATTTTCTTGTATCTAAGGAATACACGAAAAACTACCATTGTGAGGTCCATATAAGGTCACTATAATGTGCAACACCTTGGAGGAGATGGTAAGGATGTTGGAGGTCCTTTGTTGTCTTTAGTTTCAAAATTTGTTCTCACAATGCAACCACCTCTTAGGAAGTCTCAAGATGTTGACATTGACACTCCCCTGTTGAAACCTTTTCCTAAACTTGTCTTGAACCTTCATCTAAAGGGCTCTTCTTTTGTTTCTATGCAACAAAAATAAGAAACAATGGCTACCATAGAAAGTGCAAATGGATCACACAATGAAACTTCAACCAATTCTAAACTAAAGTTTGACGATAATATTCTTCCTCTTCCTCCCAGAGTTGCTCGAAAAAAAAATAATATTGTTGTTGCTATAACAAATTATGGTGCCATAAACTCATTAAAGTAAACTTTGGAGAAAGTTGAAAAGCTTGGAACATGAAATAGAATTAAGGCAAACCATAGTAATAGAAAAATGGGGAATGGTGGAAAGAGACCTAGGCCACAAACAACACAACTAGGTGCATGGAGAGTTGGAAATAACTTAAGTAGCAAAATTGAGCGAAAACAAGCATTGTTGGCAAAAGAAAGACTTCATGTTTCAAGAAAAAGTCAGGTAAACGCAAGCATTTTTTCTTTTTCCACAAGTGTGTTAATGGAACACCTACTGCCAATTGACCTATGCTTTTACGACCCCCTCCTTCCCTAACAATTCAAACAAAACCTATTTTGAGGCCACAAGTGCCTAATGTTGAAGTTGTTACAATAATCAAACCAAAAGTTTCACCTACAAATGGCAATGAAATAGTGAGTATAGGGACCCGTGTTGAGAGATGTTGGAGCATGGCCAAGGATTGCATCATAAGCTTGAACAAGTGTAAATCTTGCCACAATAACTACAACTACCATGGTTGTGCTTGCCAAAAGCTTTTACAAAAGCTCCCCCATCTAAGGTTGGTGTTTAAAAACTTTTGATGAAAATTGCTTGGATTTTTTTCTTTTCCATGGTAATGATTTTGAATTTTTTTTCCTTGGTTTTTGTTTTCAAAGGGTAAAGAAGAATGGCGCAAGAAGGCTAACAATCCCTCTAAAAGTGTTAAAAGAAGAATGACTACTTGCAATAAAGAATCTTTGGATGTTGTTTTTACATATTTGAACATTGACATTCCAAGAGCACCACCAATTCGTAAGGGTGGCAGGAAGATGAATAAGGCTAGCCGTAGAGCCATGTGTGCAAAAGTAGCTAAAGTAACAACACCCACATGTGTTGACATACTTGAGGTTACCAAGGACAAACTTTCATGCCAAGAGTTGGCTCAAAAGCTTGCTATCAATGACAATGAGATTATCAAGGTTCTTTTCAAGAAAGGGATTGCCACCATAATGAACCGGACATTGGATCAAAAAGCCATCAAACTTATTTGCCAAGAATTTGAGACAAAAGTCATGGAAGTTGGTAGTCTCAAGGTTGAAAATATGGCCGAAAAGATAATGGAATTTCTTGATGATGAAGATTAGATCATCTCATTGCTCGCCCACTAATTGTCATTGTCTTCGGCCATGTTGACCATGGAAAGGTGAAATTTGTTGTGAATTGGAGAGACTTGGTGTTGTGATGTAGTTTTTGTAATATGTGGTTCATTTGGCTTTGTAATTTTTCCATATGTGAGCTTCCAGTTGAGCTAAACACTTCTTAGCAATGTGCAATTGACATAAGTTTTAATCAAACAAGTTGTGTGTTTCCTTGTGTTGTGGAAAGTTATTTTAGGTCACCAAGGTAGTAGGAAAGAAACAAGGGAATGTTTTGCTCCAAACAAATGCTTGGCACCGCCGAAGTGATGTTATATCTTCTATTACTACATTCATTGGTGTTGGTAAGGCATGGATTCTTCATGCCTTTCCATTAATTAGCCTATTGTTTGATTAATGTATTTTTCTATAATGACTTATGTATTGTCTATGCAAGCAAACACAAAATAGGAAATGTTTTTTACTTTCTTTACATGTAGTCACAATTGAATCATTTACATGTTGGTAATGTTGTTTCTTTTAGATCTTCAATTCTTTCAAGCCTATAGTAGACATTATTGTCCTTTTTCTTTCCTTGACTTTTTTAATCAATATTGACCCTACTTCATCTTTCCAATTTTAGTCTGTTTTTGCATTGATCTATTTGTTTCAGAATTTGTGTTCCATGGATGTAACAATATTGTGTGCATTTCCATGCAATGTAGGTGGGGCAGTTTTGGGGTTGCCATTATTGGACTCGATAACAACTCTAATCATGTCAAGCATGATCATAAAAGCAAGTCTTGAAAGTGGCTCCTATAAATATTTTCCTTCCTTTCATTTGACCCTCATATGTTGTAAGAGTGTTGAAAAAACCCCTATTTGATGTAGCACCTTGGTAGTCCATAGTTCAATTTACAAAAAACAACTTTTGTAACACTATTTCCATAAGTTTCATTCCTAAGGTTTTTTTTCATTGCAAATTTTCTATATTTCTCATGAATAAAAGGTCTTAATTTGTCCAGCTTGTAGGAATTCATGGAGATGAGTTTACCATAGTCAATGCTTGGACCTGTTTGTCAGCGCGTGTTGTAGGTGAAAGGTGTGGAAGTATACAACCAAATCTTGCACTAGTTGTTCAATTGACATGTTGTTCAATTCATGGCACATTGATAATGTTTAATATACATAATTGTTACAAAAAGTAGGATTTGCCTTGAAGCCATTAATCACATGTGTTTTCAAGGGTTTGGATTAGTTGGTGTGTTATGTCATTAATACATGAAGTCCATGTGTAAGGAGTTCATGAATTGAGGGGTCGCATGATGGGGTCTACTATTCACTTTAATGTGCACATTGAAGTGTTATCTGTGAGTTACAATTTGGACATAATTTGAGTTATAATATTGTTATGGATATAGAAGTGGTAATGGTAGTAGAACCCATAATCTATCTAGTAGCTCCACCCCAAGGCATGAATATTTACATTACATTTTTTTGATTTAATTCTTCTAATGTCGCTTCCAATCCCAAAGGATCTATCGATGCAAACCTTGTCATTCTGTAAAATTAAAAATTATTGTTGTGTTCTCAATTCATTGGTGGTGCATGGTTTAACAGGTGGAGATCCCAATATTTGCATGCAAATGGATCCATGGCTTAATGTGAGTGCAACCATAATATTGGAGATGTAGTGCATCAGCAAGTGCATAAGCAACATCCAAATGTGATTGAAAGTTTTATCCACATTGGTAGTTATTCAATTCCTTGTTTCATCAATTCCCTATCCTTCTTGCTTTGGATTCAAGTTGAATACTTTTGTTGAAAGAAAGGAATGTGTCAATGTATCATCTAATGATACTTTCACCCCTTTTGATGAATCCAAAGTTTTTTCCCCCAATCATGGTGTTTTAGTAGGTAATAGAAAAACATTTGAAAATAAAATACAATGAGTGAACTCCCTAGGGTGATTAGGGGAAAAAATAAGTGAAATGAAATAAAAAATTGGAAAGGGAAAAGAAGTAAGAGGCAAACAATTGTAGAGCAAATCCAATGAGCTCAAGTGGCAACTATGACATAGAGAAGATGAAATGAAAGAAAAATCAAAAATCAAAAAATCAAATACAATGCAAAAATAGTTAAGCCCAAGGCGATGCACATATTGATTGCATGGAAGCAAATCCTGGATTGGTAGATTTGCCAAATTTTCAAACTTGATTCAATCTTAGGGTTTTTGATTTTGTCAAAAACATTTTTTACCTTGATAAAAAACTATCACAATTTTTTAGTTCTTGGCAAAAGTTTTATGTTTTGGAAAAACTTTTTTACTTCCTAGTTAGACTTTTACATGAAAACAAAACCTCTATATCTTGTTAAAACTTCTATGTTTTTTAGTTAAACCTTTATGTTTTGGCAAAACCTTTATATTTCTTAATTAAATTTATATTTTTTGATTTCTTGGTTGAACCTTTACTTCTTGACCAAACCTTTATGCTTCCTAACTAAACTTTTATCTTTTAATAATTTTTTTTTACTTCTTGGCCAAACTTTTTAACTATTACATGGATAAACCATCTCAATTATTTTAGTTTTATGGAGGTCTTACTATCCTTCCAAAGCCCAATTTGAATGGATGTGGATATTGCATAAGACAAAATCATTATTTTAGTGCAATACTTGCACATGAATCATGAAAATAAGTGTTGGCTTTGGGAACCCCAAACCAATTTTTCGATGTAATGGTTTAGGATTAATGTGGGTATTACATTTTTGGATTCATTAGTGACAATCCAATGAATTCGAGAATACAATATTCATATCAATCCTAAACCTTTACATGTAAATCCCATCACTACCCCCCAAATATGGTAATTTTCTTATGGCTTAAGTAATTGTTGAGACTACACCAATATTTCACACACCCAATTATTCAATTGAGTTTTAAATGATTTAAATGATTTTTTGTTACCTTGCAATTACTTCTTTTAACTATAAACATTTTTATTTTTTACGTACTTGATTGATCTTTACAAAAAATTATACTTAAATTCATTCTACACCATTTGGATCTAATTATAATTAATTTTTTTTAGAGAAGGAAAGAAATTGATTAAAAAAGTTTATTTCCATATTTTGATTTCCAATGAACATCTATTATGCAACACTCCAAAATATCACATGATAATATCCATTTTTTTTTCTATATCCAAATCTGTTCTTTCCAATTAGTAGGGTTGTTAAAGTCAAAAACCAAGTAGAATCATTTTAAATGAAATAAATAAAATTTTATATACTTGGCTTATCCAAATAATTGATATCAAATAAATGGGATAATGTAAGATTTTTTCCTATTTATATTAAAATGTGAATATTGGAAAAAATGTTTAATATTTGGTCAATAATATATATATATATATATATAGTCAAGTTCATTTATGTACTACCCAAGTGGCCATTGTCCATAAGAATATGTAAAAAAATGACAATCATCTCAAGGAAGATTTATAAACTAGACATTCTTAAATTATTTTCTTAGTTTTGGGTTACATACTAAATCAAATATAACAACTTCCTTTTTTGATTTTTGGTGATTGAAACCTTTAGAAGTAACATCATTTCCAAAGAACTTCATTTTAAATTTGACTTTTCAGTTTCTTCCATCATGTGATTATTTCTTTTTCTTTCACCATTTCTTTTACATTTGATTAAGATTGGGATCCAACAACATGAAAGGTGGTCGTGATGTGAAGAAGAAATTTGAATTGCAAATACAAAAATAAAAAAGAAATGATGGATAGAGAAAAACCTTTAATCTTTATGAAGGAGAAAGGACAATCTTTTTGTCATGCTATGTTTCTTGATACTTGGGAACTTGAACTTTGCCTTCATTCCTAGCACCTCAAAATGTAAAACAATTGCGAAATTGATCCTCCTCCTATAGAAAACACATTGCAACATCTAACAATTCCATCAATTGTAGATCCAAGATGTTGGTGACAAAACAACTTTTGCAAAACAAAACAATTCACTATGGTTGGTATCATGGTGAAGGTGAGATGGTGTTACCATCATGAAAACCACCTATATTGTTGAATGCAATCATGTTTTGAACATAGTTGTTCCTACAAAGTAGAAGGTGAAGTCTTAATTAGGGTCCAATTTCCTAAGGTGATCAATGGAATATCACAAACCTTTAATATCCTCCACATGCTTATGTCCATCAATGAAACTTCAAGCCATTATATATAAGGTTTGTTGATAATACTTTACAAATATTTAACGGGTATTTGACAAGTACATTCATCAAAAAATAAAAGAAAGATTGACATTATGCTTCCTAGAGAAAGGATGATTAAAAAGTCTTTCTTCCTTCAACTTCAGCAACATAATCGATTCCTTGCAATGGTGGATTTTATACATCTTTCAAGCTTTGTTATCTTAGAAGCTAAATATCCCAATGTTATTTTCAGTCCAAGTTGCTTAACTAAAAAGTTCAGAAGGGATTTGGTGTTTCCGACCTTAACTAGGTCATGTAGGTGTATTCAAGATTGCACTTTGCAAGTAACAAGAAGGTATGTATGCTTTTCTCTTGTATATGAATAGGGTACCTATACCTACACACCCAATATATCAATAAGTTATTTGGAAGTTAGACATGATTTTTGAACAACCGTTGAACAACATTCCACAATATGGGCTGTATTATGAATTTTGAGCTATAAATTCTTACTTTGAAGTCTGAATAACAAAAAATTGGGCAGGGTTTCAATGCAGAGGATATTGTAATACCTGGGCCAGTTTTACACTAATTACAGAATTGTTGAAATTTTCAGATTATTATTATTATTATTATTATTACTTTCCCATGAAGGATAATAAGGAATCTGATGATATATATATCATTTGTTGAAATGGAATCCTCAAAATTAATTAATCATTCAAACAAACACGTGTTGAACTGGCCAAGGTGCTATGATATCTTAGTTCACATTTGAGTCAAAGCCTAACCATACTTGTTCGACTCTTATAGGTAGTCGGTTGCTAGTAGTAGTCATAGGTTTACTTGAGCGAGGCTCCTCATTTCTTCCACACATCATAGCTAGTGCACTTTTGTCACTAACTGATTTGTGGTACACGATAGCTCTTTTGTCATCATAGGTCTTCTTTGTTCTTGTTGATCATCATTTTCGTAGCCATGGGTTCTATTTGAATAGGATTTTTACCTTATTTTTGTTGATTGTTTGCTTTTGTTTTATTTGTGAGTTGTGTTTACTTGTGCTCTCGTTCACCTTGTACCTTTGATGGATGGGTTCTTGTCCTTGATTTTTATATACATGGGTTTTCTTCTTTTGACCACACCACCGCATAACTTTATCAAAGTTAGTAGTGTGTACCACCATTCTTGCATCTCTATGTTGACATAATAAAGTAATGAAGAAGAAGGAGAGGAAGTCAAGAGGTTGAAAATGTTAGTTCCCCATTCACACTAGCCTTAATGGTGAGTAGGGTAAAAGGATATGAAAAGCCCACAAAACTTTTTCTTTCATAAAAAAAATAAAATTCCAACATGATAATTACAAAGACTTTTTTAAAATGTCAGCCTGAAGCCTGCAAATAAAATTAATGATTTGTTGTCACCAATAGAAAATGATCAGGACAAGAAATATATCATTTCCATCCATCCATACCCTGAACGTTTACACCTTTTCCTTAGGAAAATCTTTATTTGTTTATTAATTAATTAATTAATTAATTAATTAATATTTTCGGAGGAGGGGAGGGAGGTAAGGAGATCAAGCATTCTAGACCAGAAACCTTCAACTTCAATTTAATTTAATTTAATTTTGCTTCCAGGGATTTTGTGGGGGGTGGACCGTGGGGGAGGGGGCAGATAAATTTGAGTTGACATTGAATGGTGGTACCAACAAAGCATGTACCCAATAGTCAACCAAAATATATGTATGTGTGTGTGTGTGTGTGTCCGTGTAGTAGGTATGTGAAGTTTAAAGTTAGTTGGAATTATGGAAAAGGCTTTGAAGTTAGTTGGATTATGGAAAGGACTTTGAATATGTGTGTGTGTGTTCCAAAGCAAATGTATATAATACATTTGTGATACTAGTGTGAACCCTGTGCATAATGCACAGGTGTGTTATTTCAACAATGTTTGGTTGATGTTTTTGATTTTTTAAAAAAACTTTTCTTTTCAAACAACTGTTCATGATCGCTGTCCATCTGGAGTCACTGTCACAAACAGACCAAGTGAATTAATATATATTTGATTCAAAGTCTTTTCCATAATCTGCACATGCATGTGTACTATTACACCTGTTTTTGAAGTTGGATTCACACTTCAATTGTTTTGAAGAGTTCTTTTAAAGCAAGTTGATTCTTCTCAAATGGTAGGGTATATCAGACTTCAGTCACCCATTCCATGACTCTTCTTCTCACATTCATAATGAACACGTTCTCAATTTTAGAACTAATAATATGGGATTAGGGTACATATAATTTAATCATCACCCCAACAAAAAGAGAGTTGGGAAGTTGTTGAAGCGTTGGGGGCTCTGGGGACTTCTTATTATTATTATTATTATATATAATAATAATAATAATAATAATTTTTTGGTGATGGAGCATTAGTGGTGATCATCCCAAGAAAAGATTTAGCATTGGTGGCGATTTAGCATTATTGGAAAACTCTTAAAACAGTAGAAAATCAAGGAGAAAAACCTGACTTATAGAATTTACATAATTTTATGAACTCATAAAAGTGTAGGAAAGTTTGCCATTTGATTTTCTATTACTGTCATGGCAAACTTTCCTACACTTTTATAGAAATAAAAAATAATAGAAATAAAATGGCATATTTGGCTCTTTTGTTCACCAGCGGGGTAGATATGGGGGAAAAGGGCAGCAGAAACGGGCATAGGGCAGCTGAAGAAAACAAGCTACCTTCGTGAAGGCAAAGGAGAGAAGCGAGAGGAGAGGCGAGGAAGAGGAGAGGAGGAGGATAAGAACGGGATCTGTGCTTGGCAGGGAGTTTTGAGGAGCATCGTCACAAGCGCAGTGCAGTGCAGTGATCACACAATACCCAAATTTGGAAAACTGACGAGAGAAAGCGTTGTGGGTGTTAGGCGCGTGGACATCAAAGCCGAGTTGCAATTTTGAGTTACAGAAGAATCTTGGGTGGTGCGCAGACCTGAGTGAGTGAGATTTTGGCGAAAGGGACGCAGTTGGGTTGAAGTTTCAATGTGCTGTGGCTCCGCTTGCTCGTTGCAAACTGCGGGGAAGGGCTTTTGAGCTCATCGTCTCATTTGAGGTTTTTTTTTGCTTTCTCTCGGGGTCCTTATCTTTTCCGGCAGCTTTGTGTGTGTGTGTGTGTGTGTGTTATAATTCTACGCTTCCTAGGATCCAGAGGGAAGGCTCAGGAGGTTTTGATCACAATTTCCTCATCTTACTTGCCGCTGGATGGCTAGATGGTCTCGCATAGAGAAGAATTGTCAAAAACCCACTATCAAATATTAAACCCTGTCTCTTCTTTTTCGGGTTTTGGCGTCTATCTCCCCATAATTCAGCAAATACTTTTCTCTAGCGGAAGCTTTGATACTTGAACTGCAGATTGCAGAAGAAAGTCCAAAAGTTCACTACTAATAGACCCAAACTACTAATCCGTTTTTTCTTCTCATAGCTTTTAAGCATTCAGGAAGGCTTTGACCTTGCACTATGTGAGACTTCCCTCCCGGAACTTTTTTTAACTTGGTGTCATGAGGGCCAGGTATTTCGACTAGGAAGAGGTTTATGAGGGTCTTCTCTTTCTTAGATGTGAGCTTTTCTTCCTTGTACTTTCTACTTCAGATGGGTGAGGAATAGAAAGGGAAGCGGGTTCAAGAAATTGTGCGTTTTTCCTGGAGAACTATGGCGGCACCTGATGGCGAAGAGCAGGTGCCATTTGCAGCACAGCAGATTGTAAAACCCGTAGGCATGACAACGACAATCAACAATGATATGTGACAAGTCCTATCACATTTTGAGCACCGCTTTTCCAGCATGAATGTCAACTCCAGAAAGCTGGAGGCAACAAGCTTGCAAGAGTCTCACGACCTTGAAAGTACATCATCTTCAAAGACAAGCCCACATTTGAATTCTGCATCTCAAAGACCAAGCAGAAAAGCCCGGAAATCTAGCCTTGATAGAGCAGAGGATGTCATAAATTATTGGGAAGCAGCCTCCTCAGATCAAGCCCAAGAAAGCATGATATTTGAATGCCCAGTTGAAGATGCAGAAGAATATCTTGGAGCTGTTGACAAGGTTCAGAACATGCTAGAGTCACTCACTGTTCAATATCAGGATCCAGAAATACTGGAAAGAGTGCAGAACCTGCTGCAATTGGCTATGGCAAGACTGGAAGAGGAGTTCCGGCATATGCTTGAACAGCATAGTGTATCTGTTGACCCTTACTGGCTACTAGATTGTTTGTCAGCAGGATCTTTTGCAAATAGTCAGGACAATGAGGTGAAGGTACCAGAAAGCTGCTCTGGAAATGAGGATGATGATGTCCCTGTGGCAGAACCTGTAGGAGATTTACCAGCTATATTGGACCTAGTTCCCACAGAAGTTGCCATAGACTTACAGAACATAGCGCAACGCATGATTAGTGCTGGATTCCGGCACAAGTGCTGCCAGGTATATGTGAGTGTCAGGAAGAATGTGTTGGAAGAGAGTCTGTACAGACTGGGTGTTGAGAAGCTCAGCATTGATGAGGTGCAGAAGATGCCATGGGAGACGCAAGTAGACTCTATCAAGAGATGGAACCAGGCCATGGAAGTTGGTGTGAAGGTTCTTTTTGCTAGTGAGAAGCAGCTCTGCAATCAGGTACTGCTGACCCAATCTCTGTATCATTTCTTAATGTTAATTCTTCAAGGAAACAAAGGGGTGAGCAGGTAGCATTCACCTTTCCAGAGCTCTCCTCTTACTGAGTTTCTCCTCCAAAGCTGGCAGTATGAATGTTTGGATCTTATTCTTGGTCCACGACAGGTCTTAAAAAGGGAAGCTTGATGTTCTTGACTTACTGTGTTCCAATTGTCTGTGATCAGGTTTTTCCTTCAATTTCTGACTTGTGCTTCTGCGAAATCACTAAAGGAGCAATGATGCAGATGCTGAGCTTTGGGGAAGCTATAGCCATCTCGCGGAGGTCCCCAGACAAGCTCTTTAAGATCCTGGAGATGTATGAGACACTATGGGGCCTTATTCCAGAAGTTGATTCGATATTCTGTGGAAGTTCTGGCACAAGTGTGAGGTCAGAGGTGTCAGGCCTTTTGATGCGCCTTGGAGAGGCAGCACATGGAACATTTGCTGAGTTTGAGAATGTGATTGAACAAGATGGGTCAAAGACACCTGTGCCTGGTGGTGCAGTTGATCCACTGACTCGTCATGTGATGATTTACATCAAGAAATTGTGTGATTACAAAGTAACTCTGAATCATCTCTTTGGGGAGAATAATGAGGTGCCAAAGCTTTTGGGTAACAGCAATGGAGCCCCAGTTGCTCATGGTGATGACGAACAAGATGGAAAAGAGGAGCTGTCACCGCTGGCTAAGCAAATAAACTCACTAACCCATGCGCTTCAAAACAACTTAGAGGGCAAGTCCAAACTCTACAAAGAGGTGGCTCTCACACATCTCTTCCTCATGAACAATGTGCACTACACAGTCCAGAAAGTGAAAACTTCAGAGGTATGGGCACTAATAGGTGATGACTGGGTGCGGAAGCACACAAGCCTTATGCGGCAATATGCAACAAGTTACCAAAGAGCTGCATGGAGCAAGGTAATGAGTCTCTTGCGTGATGAAGGCATTCACAGTGCAGGAGGTGGGTCAAATGAGGTTTCGCGTGTAGTGCTGAAGGATCGATTCAAGTCTTTTAACCTTGCATTTGATGAGGTTCATAAAACACAGTCAACATGGGTGGTGGTGGATCCAGAGCTCCGTGAAGAGCTTCGCATCTCCATTTCTGACAAGCTTCTCCCTGCCTACCGTGCCTTTGTAGGACGCTATGGCCAGTTTGTGGAGACTGGTAGGCACCCTGACAAGTACATCAAGTATCAACCTGAAGACTTGGAGGTTGCACTTGGTGATTTCTTCGAGGGGTCATCCAATTCAATGATTTTGAGACGGAAACCAGCCCCACATCAGTGAGCTTTGTCACAAGCATGCCAACTTTGAATAACTGTACAGTGTGCAAAGGCTCAACTTCAAATAATGATCTGCTTAATGTAAGCTGAAGTCTCTTGATATTAGAAACCTTGGTTTGGTTTGCAGTCCTTTGTTCAATTAAGGCATTTTCCAATTAAGAACACTCATTTTTTTAAAAACCTAGGACAAAGGACAGGCAAGAGAACCTAGCAAACTGGGGTGTCCAGAGCTTTCTTTAGTTTCTTGTACTTGGATTCCACTCTTCCCTCAAGAAGACAAACTGAATTTAAAGATGAAAGCAGATCTGCTTGACTGCTTGTACATATCATTTGCAGATGTGTCTCATTACACCTTTCTTAGTGTTCTGTCCTTTCTGGTCCCTTGAAGTTATACTTGCTGATTTCCTTTGTTTTGGGCTACAGAGAGATAAGTTAGTAGAGTTTGTGGTTGCAGGTCCCAAGCCCTTGATGCTGGTATTGATCTCACACCTTGTGTGGTTAGGACCTTTCACACTTTTTACAGGCAGATTGCAGTACTAAACATATTGTAGAAATGAGCTATATGTACCAAAACAGGAAAGTGTGTCTTTGTTTGTGTTGACTACTGACTCTTAGATGTAATTCAAATGCCAAAGTTTGCTGGGTGTTGTTGTACCAGTAGGCACTTTTATGGAGGCTGATGGGTTGTCATGCTTGTGGTAGGTCAAATACAGAGTTCAAGAAGAAAAAGAGTGTTCAAAGTTCAAACTCTGAAATTCTAATCTCTGAGTGTTATTGGCTTCCAGCTTCACCTATATCTGAAATTCTCAACTTTTGATTCTCCACATTTTCAATGGTTTAATGTGAAAATTGAGGTTTATTGGTAAGCATTTAGAGCTGTGATTTGTAGTCAAAAAATTTGTTTCAACTTAACCTATTTCTGGAATTCCCAACTTTCTGAATCTCCACATTTTCAATGGTTTAATGTAAAAATTTGAGGTTTATCGGTAAGCATTTAGAGCTATGATTTATAGTCAAAAAATTTGTTTCAACTTGACCTATTTCTGAAATCCTCAACTTTCTGATTCTCCACATTTTCAATGGTTTAATGTCAAAATTGAGGTTTATTGGCAAGCGTTTAGAGCTATGATTTGTAGTCAAAAAAATTGTTTCAATCCTATCTCTGAGATTCACAACTTTCTGTTTTACACTTTTTTGAATTATTTTATGTAAATAAAAAATGGAGGTTATTGGCAAAGCATTGAAAGCTATGAGTTGTGGTCAAATGTGAGTGAGGCTTGGAAGTTCCACATGCATCAACAGATTGAGTTCAACTCAATCTGTACACTCAATACGTATTTGAACATTGTAGGAATACATAATTATAAAATAAGGAGACATGACAATAACCATTGAAATAAGCAATTTGATTAAAACAGGCCATTTAAATTTTTACTTATTTTTCCCCATGGGCTTATTTTTCCTTCTAAGAGGTCTCAAAATTCAATCTACATCAAATCATATTTTGGCTTATGTGATTGCAGTGTAATTCTATGGTTATGGGTTATTGGGAAGGTGGTGTTGTGTATGCTGACAAGTTTTGGTTCAGTGTTCGATGAGTACATGGGTGTTAGAAACCTACTTGCGCTATCTAGATTGTACTCTCTAAGCTATTTTTTCCATAAAACTCCTTGTGCCCCCTCCAAATGCTACAAGGTTTGATTGGTTCTCATGGTTTCATTTGAACATGCTGTAAAAGGGCCAAAGCCGTTGCACAATGAGCCACTGATTATGAACTTGCCATAAAAGGGGTAGAGATTGTGCACAATCAGCCACTGGTTATGGATTGGGACAAATTTTGGGTTTCACAAAGATGCACTGGTTATGAACAATGAACAAGTTTTGGGTTGCACAAGAAGATTTTCTGATTTTCATTATGCTTCCAATTGAGTCACTAGGGCAAGGCCAGAGTATCATCTTTGTCTTTGATCATTTGTGCATTTTTCTTGCAAAATTATGAATATGTTCCACAATGAACATTATGGAGTTCATGTCCAGTGAGATCTCCGGTTCTCACCACAGTGATTATGAGAACATATGAAACATATGAACTAAATCTACGTCCATGCCCAGAGGGCCTAAGTTTGTTAAAAATACAATAACACATACTTTTTTTTTTTTCTTTTAATGCCCTATTTGTCATCTATCCCTGAAAGTAGATGCCTGCCTAACATTGGTTTGGTGTTTTGTTGGCATTGGGGTGTGTATTGTTTGATTTCATCGTGTTCTTGGCAGGGACATACCTATGTAATTTGTAATTTTGTTGGAGGAGATAATTAAGAGTTTGCTGAAAACAGAGAAAGTAATAAACTGAGATTAAGAATTTAGATAGCAAGGTTTCTTCTTTTAGTTAGAGACCCCAAGCCACTAGGGCCATTGCCACACTCTGAACCAATATTGTTCTCTGTTGAAAATAGCATTCTACATTCCCCAAAAGAGTTGCATGGTGTATGTAATCCTTTTCCCCACAAGGTTAGTAGCCAAGTTTTCATACAACTGAGGGAAGTGATACACCTGGTTAAAAATATACCATACTACCTTGGCAGCTTTGACGTTAATTATATTCTTTTCAGAAATGTTGAAATTTCAAAATAAATCAAATTAATTGAGATCATTTGTGAAGGAAAATATTGAATCTTCAACAAGATTTTACAAATGAAAATTGCGAAATTAATTAATTATTCAACAAACATACACGGAAGCTGCTGAGGTACCACAGTATTTTTCTGTTGTAGGCTGTCTGCCCTTAAACAGGGAACAAAATATTATTATCATTTTTTTGCCCGTGCTTTAGGTTGAGTGACACCCTTGGAGATAAGCACCCCTCAGCTCCAATTTGGGAAGGTGCTTATTTTGGGAATGCCAGGCTCTCACGCATTACCCTACACCTAAAATTGTGGCAGGTAACGAGTAAAGGCAAATAAAATAGGATTTAAAAAATTCTGTTGGTCTCAAACATGAGTTCCATCTTGTTCCACAAGCGCCCCCACAAAACCTATCATCCCCTAATCAAGCATGGGAATGGATAAGTGCAATGGACTTTGGCTCTTAGGGGGGCTTTTGGGGACTTCCAAAAGGGGTGTTGTGACGACAATGCAACTCAACACTAGAATCCACATTGCGTGCTTAAATACTATGACTAGGAATTGGGAGAAGCTCAAAAATTGCATTCTAAGATGCCATGAATGGGAATTGAAAAAAATGCTTGACAATCCATGCTTAGATGCTATGACTGGGAATTGGGAGATGCTCAAGATTGCATAATTGGATGCTATGGAGGAACTGAGAGATGCTGATCATATGAGATTAGATTTGATCTACCATACTCACATCTCCAATTCAACTGCTTGATTAAAAACCTGCTTGTTCAATATCTTAAAAGAACTTTAACCTTGTCTATTTGAATCAATTTTTTTTCATTCTTGGAATTTTCAAACTCTAGGCCAACCATTTTTTTGAACTTATTTTTTTGTCATTGTGGCAAAAGACATGGTACAAGACAACTGCAGATTTGCTACAGTTTTTTGGGGATGTAGTACACAAGAATATCATCTGAGCTTATGGAATTTTCTTTTGCATGTTGGAATGTTTATCATTTTGTGTCTGAGCTAGTGGAGGATTGGGGCATGTGTGACTGACTGATATCAGTGTAGGTGCTGGACCCTGTAGGGTTCACTCAAGGCCTTCACAAGTACCTTGATAGCATCCTCTGAGATTTATTTATTTATTTATTTATGCTTTAAATGTTTTTAAAAGGGTTTCTGAGATACCCTAAACCCTAAAACCATATTTCAAAAAAATTCAACTAACAAGACAACCACAGCTGACAGATTTTCAATACGTTCCAATACTACTGACATTTTTTGTACACACACAGTTGGAAAAATGTGGCTGATTTCACTTTCATGGTTGAGAATTTCAGTTTCTCAACCACCAACTTTGGTGCGACTTTTTCTTTGCATTGTGTGCATGCATCATGTAAATGTGGACAAGTAGAAACCTTTGTGTGCATGTTGATGATATTTGCAGAATAGTAATTGCGGACAAGTAGAAACCTTTGTGTGCATGTTGATGATTTTTGGCAGAATAGTAAATGTGGATGAGTACAAAACTTTTGTGCATGATGATGATATTGGTAGAATAGCAAAGGGAATTTGGTGGTAGAAGACAAACCTAATTCTGACAATTTTTGCTTTTGCCCTAGAATCTAGCTTTTGCCCCCCAAGACTTTGTGTACTGTTTACAGGGTTGGCTAGGGTGAACCAACACCTACACAGATGATACTAAATCAGTGCCATGTCTTTTATTGCAGGCAGTACAAAACTGTTTTTTCTTTTCCTATTATCTGCCCTCAGCCCAATCCATCTTTTTCTTTGAAAAGAGAGATGCTGTCCTGGACACATTTAGGTCTGGTTCTGCATGATTTGAGCCTCTGTAATGTGGTAAGTGTCCATTACAGGCCCAAAATGTGTCTGGGCAGCAACAAGATGTGTCTGGGTTTAGGGTTTAGAGAAAAAAGATGTGGGCAGTAGTACTTTTGTACTAAAGACATGTTGCTCATTTAGTCGATTGGCACTTACATTAGTACCTTCACCAACTGAGTGAGAATGTTTGATGGGGCTGCTGCCTCCCTCCCCGCCTGGGGGTTCTTTTCTTTTCACCAACTGAGTGAGGCCTCTTAGTGGTGAGGTAAAATTCAACCTGGGAAATTTGTATTTGGCCTCTGGTCAAGACCTTGATTTAGTTCTCAGACTGGATATTTATAATGTTTAGCCACAAAGCAAAAAATTGATTAGACAAGTTTTCACCTTGGTATAATTGTGGGTGCAAGTTGGGTGAAGGTGCAACTATGTATGTTTGCCCGGTGAAGGTCCTGGTTCACCCAAGGTGTTTTAACTGTAGTGGGGAGGCCAGGCCATGCCTTTGATAGGATTGACCCAATAACTTGAAAGGCATTCATTCATTCATGGTTTATTCTGCCTTTCTCCAAGTTTCTTAAATTGCAGAATTGGATTCTTTTGAGGGAATTTCCCTATTCTGCCCTTAGGCTAGTACTATCAAAATAAGATTTAAAGTCTTAAAATCAGGGCTTGCCAATTTGATCTTTTGGGGGGGGGGGGGGGGGCCTCTTTATTGCTCCAGAATAGGCTCAACTTGCTGATTTTGTGGCTGGCCCATTCTGCAGTGTTCTCCCTCGCAGTCTCCAGCATTCCAACAGAGTTCCCTTTGAGCCCCGAAGAGTGGGGGCCATACACTATGGATTCTGCCAGGTATGCACATCCGAGGCAAGGCCTATGGGGCTCAGCTCAGCTCAGCTCAGCCAGTGCCCGAGGCTCGGCAAGTGCATGCTTAACAGGCAGAATCCACGGTCTACTACAGCCCACTCTCTAGCCGAGTACAGAAAGAAAAGGATGCAATGCACAAAAAGAAGACCAGCGAAGACTCAAGACAGGCTAGGATTGGCTCCCTTCCACCACCACGCTTTACTGGGGGCTGCCAGTGACCTCTAATTCCAAGAGTCTGTCAAAATATGCACGTGGACCCCTTATCAGGGTGGACCCCTTATGACATCAGCTTTCCAAAGCAATGGAAGGGAGGGAGCGCTACTACTACATGCACCAGATTCCCCTTGTCTCCAAAGGATATTCAGAGTGTCCCCCCCACCCCCCCCCCCCCCCCCCCCCCCACCCCCGGTTGGGGCGCGGGGAATTTTTATTTTTGTTCCCCTTGGGGTAGAAAGGGGAAAAAAAAAAAAAAACAGGGGGGTTTAGAAAATGGAGAAACAGCAGAACACGGGGGT
>Ga0116231_10001880_pt1 | contig 43676 bp, 32 predicted proteins | sample S1TSphgellanicum_2_FD_89695 | JGI IMG/M metagenome (GOLD analysis project Ga0116231, IMG submission 89695) | Host-associated microbial communities from peat moss isolated from Minnesota, USA - S1T2_Fd - Sphagnum magellanicum MG | ecosystem: Host-associated > Plants > Peat moss > Unclassified... | reverse complement strand
TTTGGCGTTTTTTTTTTTTTTTTTTTTTTGGGACTCCCCCCTTTTCTCCTTCTCCAATTTTTTTTAAAATACTTTTGGGGCTGTTGTCTTTTTTTTTCTTTTTTTTTTTTTTTTTTTTTTTTAGGTTTTAAAATTGTTTTTTTTCTTTTTTGGTTTTTTTTTTTTTTTTTTTTTTGGGAGCATCACCTCCTTAGCTCCATCACAAAATTGTTAAAAAATACTGTTGGGTGCGGTGCTTTTTCATTCCATATGTTCTTTCTTTTCTTTTCAGGTGAATTTTAGCACCGTGGCATAAAAAAGAAAAATTTGGAATCTGTTGCTGTAAATTCGAAAAAAATTGCTAAAATTTTGAAAAACTTCACCAAGCTTTTCTAAACCACAAAATTGAAAAAAAATAAATCCATATATCCCTGCTTCCAAGTATTCCCGGTTTTCAACAAACTAAGCTGAGAGCTTCTGTTGGTTTCAGTGGTTTCAGTGGTTTCAGTTGTGCATCATTTAAGCTTAACTTGACCATGTTATTATTTCAGTTGGACAGCATCAAACTGTTAATATGACCGTTTTCTACTTGTGCTCTTCTTTAAGTTCACTGACTACTGTTTCTTGAACCTTGCAAAAATTAGCTGCTGTCAGGTTTGTCAGGTTAGGCAACAACAAGTCTACAAGACCTTCTTCAGGGGCATTACATAATGCTCAGTGTTCACATTAGAAGGAATAATTTATTATTGACCAAGGCTACAATCAACTTATATTGATTGAAAATGCCACATCCTTATCTGTATTCAAAGCTTTGCAATTAAGAAATTGGCGAAGAAGAAACAAAAAATGTTCTCTAAGAAATTAGTTTTGATTTCCTTGAATCTACAATGAAAATGTTGTTGTATATTTTACGAGTCTTGTGCTGTAGGTTTACGACAGTATGCTCATTACAAAACCACCTCAAACAAACCGAAAAAAAAAAAAAACTACCATTCTTGATAATGGATATTTGAAATGAGAAGTTTTCACATTCCATTCAAGCAGGCTCTTAATTACAAAATAATATACAGCATAACTTTTGCAGACAGGAGTGCTAGTACATTTTATTTCTATCCATCAATTTCTTGGGGAAAAAGTTTGGCAAATTCAAATACTAACATTGAGTAAATGTGCAAGGCTAAGATTGTTCATTGTTATACTTCGTCTAAATTCAAAGTTACAGTGGAAGTTTAAATATCAACACAGCAATTCTAATTTGAGATTGTTAATTCTTGTGTCTTGTGAAAATCCAAGTTTTAGTGTCAAAGAATCATCAGCTATATCGAGCATGAGAAACGAGGAAATGAAACAACACCTAGAATGTACAGAAATGTTAACGAGGGAATGAAACAACAACTAAAACATCAAGTAAACATTTCGCACAGTATCCATACTTTCATGGAAAACCAAAAAGGATGAGAAAAACGAAAGAATAATGTGCACAAAAAAAGTTTGAATTCATATGTACAACCTTCGTGGCGAGTGAAACGCTCACTAGGAAGGAAGGTCCCCGAAACAGAAAAAACCGCTTAAGAAACATCTGTAGTTCGCATCACTATCCCCAATAACCCTCAAAACGTGATGCTCACTTGGGAAAAAAAATGTCAATTTTCTTCAATTTCCTCTCTCTAGCTCTGAAGATGTCATACACACAACTAAAAGCTACGACACCCATTTCGAAAACTCAATAGATGGTCTTGATCGGAGTGAGGTAGTTCGAGTTCGTGTGATAGCTGGGGTAATCAGTTTCCAGATATTGAGGGTAGTGGTTAGGAGGATAGCACTGGCTCGGCCGGTATGTGGAAGAACAATCGGGGGCAGCATAGTAAGTGATACCATAGTAAGGAGCTATCGAAGGCTTGGCGACATAGGAGTTGCGGTAAGTCGTAGTCAACAAGGGTACTTCCTCAGAGCTTTGTTCTACAGGTTTCTTCTCAGGTTTCTTCTCGGATTTCACCTCACTCTTCTTCTGCTCAGCCAGCGGATCGCCAATGAACTCTGCCTTCTTGTGCACTTTCCTGGCCTTTTTCAGCACTCGGAGTGGATCTGGCTTCCCAAATACTGTCACTTTGGAAACGCCGACATCTGTTTGCACGTCTACAACACCTGCAACAAAAAACATTGGATTTCAATCTCTCATTGCCGCACTAATTGTACGTAACCGCAGACTTCCTTCCTGCTTTCAAAAGACTTTTTCCAAATTTAGACCTTCTGTGTGCACAGATGTGTAGACTTACCATAGACTTCGAATATTTCTTCCTTCACTTTCTCCGCACATTTTGCACAGCACATGTTCACCTTCAGCTCAAACTTCTGCAACCCAGATACAGATCAGACACAAGCACATATCCTAACAAGGCATATGAGAGCCATCATTTTATTACACGTGGACAGACATTTCCATAGAAAACAGGGGAAATGTGCAGCAGAAAACAAGCGATGCATCTGAGAATTAATTACCGGCTGCTGCTTCTCCTGTTTATCCTGTTTCGCCGGCGTCTGTTTCTTCTCCGTTCCACCCTCTTGTTTGTCCTTTTCGGACTTCTCTTTGGATTTGGGAGTACCTACTACAGGAACGAGCTGCCACATAGTTCCGGGAGGTCCGGGGATTACAGCACCTGGTGGCATCCAAATATGGCCCCCATTTCCATAGGCGAATACCTGCACACCATCACCCAATGGCCCATATCAGCTAACTTCGAATTCGTGTCCTTGAAACCCCAACGTACTACCCTACCCAATACTTGAAAACGTCTCATCACGAGTTCCTTCTGCATTACATTACCCTCTCACCAAGTGGCTCAACAAACAACAAGCTTCTTCTTCAAACTTCCATACTCTTTTAACCATTTAAGGACTTTAACATTCTCACTAAATGCTCTCATGGGCACCTAAGAATCTCCAAGCAACGTACCTCAGCGTTATCCATCTTTCTTTCTTCCCTGGACACAAACAGGCACGCGTATACACACAAGGGCTTCTGTCTATGCACTGCTACTGCAACTGCACTTGAAATAAAGCAAAACTGGGCGAGTTCGAAACTCTCTAAGGAGATTTCAAATAGTGTAATGCAAGAGTGAAAAATGCTCAGCTACCAGGCAGCAAAATCTCTACAAAACCGAGAATAAAGCAAAAGAAGTAGCAAATTTCGCTTCTGATGTGGACGAGTTGAGAGAGAGAGTGTGAGAATTAGAGACGTGAGAGAGTAGAAGAGGCGATACAATGACGGCGAGAACCGAGGCTGTCTAAATAGGGAAGGAGGGAGCACATCAACATCAACGCTGGGCCTAGCATCGGCGCGCGGATGCACGCACGGTTCTTTTTCGTCGGCAATTCGGCGCCGGCCAATCGAGAAAGGGACGTAAGACGTGACCTAATCGGGTCGGCGCGCGGATGTACGCATGGTTCATTTTCGTCGGCAATTCTGCGCCGGCCCACCCGAGAAAGGGACATAAGACGTGACCTAACCGGGTCGGCGCGCGGATGTCCGCAAGGTTCTTTTTCGTCGGTAAAACGGCGCCGGTCCATCGAGAAAGGGACGTAAGACGTAACCTAACCGGGTCAGTATCGAGAATTTGTTGGCTCTGCCCGGAGGGAAGAGAGACATCGCATCACTGTAGAGATTTTGGTGTTTCTTTTTTCTTTTCCCCTTTTTTATTTTTTACTTTCACCTTGTATTGATCACTCTGGCCGCGTCTGCGACAGACTCAAAACCCTAACGATCAGGGTAGGTCACCTTCCTGACAGGGCATGAGAGGGGGGGCCCAGTCGGGATTTGAACTCCCAGCGGCCTCACTGCGCAGCCTTGCCTTAGCCACTAGAGTAGCTGAATGTCCTCTTCGGGGGAAAGTTTTGGCTTCAACTTGGAACGAATGTATGAAGTGACAACTGGACAGTTGGCTATAGAGAGAGAAAACAAATGCCTTAGTTGGCGCTTGTACTTAAGGGTCTCTTCACCAAAAGGCTATTGCCCCTAGTCAATGGTGGAATTCATGCCAATAATTTCAATGAAATTTAAATCACTGTAGGGCAATGTAAGGGGATTGGGTAATGGGGAAAGAAAAGAGGGGAAGGTCGTTTGGGGACAGGGTTGTTAATGGCCAAGTGAATTAGTGTTAAGGGGTGTTCGAGATTCAAGCTTATGTTTATTAAAGATGATGCCAAATAATAATTGTATCAAGTTAAGGTGTAAGTGGATTGTAATTTTTTTCATGTGTGAAGGTGGGATTTGGAAGAGAAATCGTGTGCAAATGCTCTTCTCTTCTTGGAAGAACATTGAGGACTAGGAGGGGATTAACTAACCATCTTCATGAACATATGGTGTTTAGGAGAGGGTTGTATTTGTGGAAATTTTGAATAATAGCAACTTTTGAGAATTGGTGATGGCAATAGATGAATTCAATGACATGCAAATTGAAGGGGTAGGTTAATAGAGAGGGGAGAATGTGTGGGGAGACCATTTAGAAGGAGGATATTTGGGCATAATTGAATAAGAATTTCAAGGTTCATTCTACATAATATTAGGAAATGTAAAAGATTTGTTGCACTTAAACATATTCCATGGAAAATGGCACAATGTTTGGATATCAATGTGTGGTTGAGTGATAAGGTTGTTGGTAGTGATCCACTCTTGGTGTAATATTAGAATACATATAATGAAAGTTGAATGTGGGTGGGAGGTTTCACCAAATTGAACCTAGGGGCTTTCATAACTTTTATTGACAATGGGTGTGCAAAGCTTCATTTCATCCATTGATCCTTGTATGTAAAGTTGGTGCCACCAAATATAATGTTGCATGGTGTGATAAATTAAATGAATGAAAGAGGTAAAACAAGTTAGTGGTGATGAATTATGTGCATTTTTAACACATTGGGAGATGATATAGTGTAAGAGGAAGTTAGCCATGACAATGTAGGAAAAAGCAATAGAAAGTTTGTGTGGTCAAGAAGGTGGTTATAATGGTATTAGGAAAAGTAACAATTTTAAAACTTTGTTGTGGGGGAACTTAGATAGAGTTGTGTTTGTAAGAAACAAGCTTTATATTGATGCCAAACTCATAATAATCACAAGTAGGACAATGTTCATTTGTGTTTATTCAAAAGGTTATTTGACGCACTCCCAACTCCTTAAAGGACTCAAATGTGAGCCCAGTAGAAAATAACGGAAAAGGGAGGAGTTGGAGCACGCTCCTTAGCTCACAACACTTTGAGGGGTAGAGGGGCGTGTTGGACCTCCGGGATGGGACTAAGAAGAGTTGACAAGCTTCACTCACTCACACGGGCCTGCACACAACCCACACAAAGTGGTTAGTGCATAGTTGGAGCACCCTTGGTGCTAGGACAAGCCATGGGCAACACAGACACACAAAACTCACCACGGCCCGGACTTGGGGGAAGCCACCATCTTCCCCCTTATAGTATACTCTGTGGCTGGCCATGGAGCCCACATCCAAATGGCTTTTCTCTCCCGGGACTCCTGAGTGGGAGTCCCGAAATCCCGCCAGCTGGGATTCCCGCAACTTTGGAGCCCCATAACTTTGCGAGTAGACCTCCGATTAAGGTGTAGTCTGAAGAAAAGTTGTAGCTCTCGTCGAGAGCTTTCCAACGATATGTGGCATGCCCCCTGCAGCTAAGTAAATCGGGTCGATTCCTGACTTTTTGTGGTCGAGAGTCAAACTGGCAATTTGACTTCCGGCCCTTCTTTTGGTCATAACTTATGTTTCAAATGTCCAAATGAACAATGCGAGCCCACTTTAGACATCTAAGTTCTAAGAGCTTTCTAATGATATAAAGATAGCCACAAGCCATTGGGTTTTGACCCCTACGATCGCTCTTTGAAGTTTCGGGAGTCCGTCGGGACTCCATCTCCCAAAGTGGGAGTTGCCTTGGGAGTGTGAGTGTTCACTCCCTCACACTCCCTCACACTTTCTTACACTTTCTTACACTGTCGGGAGTATGTGATGTGACTCCTCGGCTTCCTCTTGGCCTGCACCCTTGCAATGCCTTTGCATTGATTCCCGGGCTTCCTTCCTCTTGGCCCGCAACCTTGCAACCCCTTTGCCTTGGTCGCGAGCCCAAAGCTAAGGTTGCGACACTATTTATGTGGGCTTGGGTGCCTAACATGTATATTGATTATGGGGTGTTACATTTTATGTAGATTTATCTAAATGTTGGTTTTGGAACTAGATGTAGAAATTGGGGATGGGTACAGTTTGGGTTTTAAGAATGCGGTCATGATGAATGTTTATGATAGGTGTGTTTCAAAGCTTCAAATTTCAATATAGTGGTGCATGTAATTATTTTTGTCCTAGTTGGAGGTTATGTTTATTGTCACATTGAATTATTTTCCCAAATATTCTAAAATTTGATTTAGGTGTATTAATGAATTGGGATGTCTTTTACATTTGATTGTGTAGGCTAGGTTTGTGCATATGGTGCCATAGATGTTAGTAGAAGGTTGGTGTAAATGTAAAGGATTCTTCTATTTGGAAACTATGCATTGGGGAGAATGCTTGTTGGGTTAAGGGTGGGACAAATGAGGATGTAATGCATTGGAAAAAAATATGGTGTTTTTTTCTTTTAGTGAATGGCATGAGGTGGTATAAATGGACAATATCATGTGATCAATCATTATTACCAAATAATGTTGTTAACAACATAATAAGTGGAGATTACATGCGTAAGGCATGGTGGATTAGTTTTGTGAGGGTATTTTATTTGAATTGGAAGGCAATGTGTAAAAAAAATTCATCATAAAATTAGCATTCGATGATTTAATACTAAAAATTGTACAAAGTTTGTTCATTCATAGATTGGTACATTTCATGCACAAATATCATGCATTGAAAACATATTTGACACACGAATATATAAAATGATACAAAGTTTGGTCATTCATAGGATCATATTTTATCCTTTAACACATTTATCTATGTGTCAAACATGTGTTCAATGCATGGTAACTTTTGTGCAAAAATATATGAATGAATAAACTTCACACAATTTCCATTATTAAATCATTGAATGTTAAGTTTTTGATGCAATAATCTGTGTGACAAAAGAAATATCAAAGGTACAAAGTTGGTTGGATATTTTTAAAGTTGATTATTGTTTTATCAAAAAAGTTTAACCATTTTACATAGTTGTGTAGTTTGATCATTTTTCATGTTTTTGTTGCAACTTGCCTTCCTTTTGCAATTTAAAGAAATTTTTGAGATTTTATATTTATTTTCTATGTTCAATGTTGAAGAAATTATTCTTTTGGTTCAAGTTCAAGGGTCCAAGTTGAACTTGTGGTTTTTAATTAAAATTTTGGATTAGGAAAATGATTTTTTTTTGTTGAAAAACATATTTGACTCATTTTACAATGTTACCAAAATTTCTTCAAAATATAGCAAAATAAACAAAAGTTTACCACCAAAAAATCATTGTCCTAAAGGTAAATATTGACCCAAAACAATTTTACAAACCGTGCATGGATTCTTGCATGTAAAAATGTGCACGACTTTTTAATTAGTTGAAAAAATTTGTGGTGTTTTTGCCTCTCCTTTTTAAAACAATTGTAGAGGCTAGGGGTAAAGGGTTACAATTTTGTCTCATTGCAAATGTTACCATGGGGTAGCATTATAAGCTATAAGGTTCTATTTGGTGGTCATCAATATAGTGTTTGTAAAATTATTGATTCTATAATTGATGATCACACAATATTATTTTCGCTAGAAGAAAAGTTATCATTTTGCAACTTTTTTTTCAATTACAAACAACATTTTCTAATTACAAATGACATTTTTTAGTTGAAAATTTTGGTTGCACTAATAAGTTTTTTTTTCTAACGTTTCACCTTATTAAATGAAACTTCTTATAACATCTCCACCTTCAAGATGATTAACATTCATGTATCTTACGAATGTTAATGGCCCTGAAAGGCTAAAATACAACGCCACCATGATGTGTTTTTTGTGCCCCCATTGATGTTCATCATCTCATGATGTTATGTCATCTCTCTTCCATTGGAAGCCATTCGCATACATTTCACTTTCACAATGTTTAATGTCCATATATTTTAGTTTTTGTTTGATTCACTAATCAAAAAATGGGGTACAATTCATTAGAGTAAATCACTATGGGACCTTAAAAATGAAATAAGTTCCCCCATCCTAGTCATTTCACCTTGCTTAAAGTTGTATGTCATTATAAGGTCAGAATGTAATCATCATGTTCCATTGTTAGTTAACATAATTCATTAATATTTGAAATAATTCAATATAGTAAATAAGTTTTTCTTTATTTTTTAAAAATACCCTAGGTTATTGTACCTTAAACTATTATAAATTATTCTACCTTAGGTTATTTTACATTATTATACCTTACATTATTTTTGGTTTTTTTTATTATTCCACCCTAGGTTACTATACTTTAGGATATTTTTAATTATTTAAAATTATTCCAACCTAGGTTGTTATATGTTAGTCCATCTTAATTTATTCTAAATTATTCTACCCAAATATATTTTCAATTATTCTACATTAATCCACCTTAATCTATTACAGATTATTCTAACCAAGGTTATTATTGATTATTCTAGGTTATTATTGGTTGTTTACCCTATGTTATTGTAGGTTATTCCACCCTAAGCTACTATAGGTTATGCATTAGGTTATTTTAGTTTATTATAAAGTATTCAACCTTAAGCTTTTACAAGTTATACCTTCAGGTAACTTAAAATGGAATAACCTAAAATAATCAAAATAATATAGAGAATAATAACTTAAAATAACCACAAATATTTTTAAATATTATAGAATAACTTAAAACATAATAGTTAAAAATAATAATAAAATAGCTCGAAATGGAATAACTTATAATAATTTAGTGTTCAATAATTTATAAGAACCTAAGGTAGAATAATTTAAAATAACCTAAAGTAAATTAGTTTATAAAAATTTAAAACAACTTTAAAATAACCTAAAGTGGAATAATCCAATATAGGTTATGCTATAATAACCAAAAATAGCCAAAGGTGGAATAATTTAAAATAACATAGGGTATACTAACCTAAGGTAGATAATTTAAAAACACCAATGATAACCTAAAATAGCCTAGGACTAAGTTAAAATCTTAACCTATGGTAGTTTAAGAAAAACCAAAGGTAGCCTACATTAACTTAAATTAATTTAGAATAGCCTAAAATTAGAATAGGAATCTAGCCTATGGTAACTTACACATAGGTTTAAAAAATAATGTCCATAATAATATGGGGTGACAAATTGAATTTCATTTATTTAAATAGTGGTCCAATGGTTAAAATTTTGTTTTTTAAGCATGGAGGTGAGTGATGGGAGGTGATTAGAGGTTCAAACCTTCACAATTGCACCCTAAGTTGGTGGGCTAAATGGCCTAAATTAGCTTAAGTTTTTAGTTGCATAGTCTATTCTAAATTCCTATGTGCTTAACTTAAATTAGGTTTTTAGGTTAAATGGTGAAATTCCTATCTTTAACCATTTAATTTAAGATATTAACCTTAACCACCTAGCTATGAACTACAAGGCTAGTCTTGCAAATTAATTATTAATAAATTTGATTAGTTGTCAATATAATAAAATTGATTAATTACTAATGAATTAATTATTATTGAATTCGATTAACTAATAATCAATTGATTAGTAATGAATTTGATTAATTATAAGTGAATTAACTATGAATGAATATGACTAATTATTAATGAATTCACTTGTTTGTAATAATTAGTCCCAATTCACTAAAGGGTTGGCCACTTTCATTGTGATAAATTTGTCCAAGTTCATTCAAAATTTAATGAAATACAAAGTGAACTAGGACACATATTAGTGTAATGAATTCCATTTTATGTGTTTGTTTGTGTTGTGTGATTCTTTCCAAACCACTACATCAAAATGTGTCTTAGTTCATTTTGGGTTTCACTAAATTTTGAATGAATTTGGACATTTTTACCATGGTGAATTGGTTAACCCCCAAGTGAATGGGGACCAATTGTTACATGTAATGAATGGGGACCAATTGCTACATGTAATGAATTGGTCCACTAGTACTTAGTGAAATACAAATTTACCAAACCATTTCACTTGCTAGTTAATTAATTAGGTAACATGGAAATCAATTAAATTTAAATTATTTAATATTTAATGTAATATTTAATACTATTGATAATTTCATGATTTTCAACTTATGAATTATTGACACATGTCACTACCTATGTTAAGTTAAAAATCTAGCCTAGGTACATAGGCCATGTAATCAACCTAAGTAGACACCTACTCTAAAAAACTACATAAGAGAATATTTGGTCAACTTATCATTGTTGACCAAACACACCATTTGTGAAATTTAATCCTTTGACCTCTAGGATGGAGGCAAACACCTTTACCATCAAACCACCACATTTGTTGTGGTAATGTGTTACATTGCATTATATTTATCAAATATTTCATTTTAAACATTACAAAAACATAAACTTTGAAAATTACTTTTGGACAAAATTTCAATAAGATTTATGTTTTTTTAATAATGTACATAATTACATAAAATCATTTGAACAATTTTTTTTGAATATCACTATTCAATAACATTTCAATGACCATTCTTTTGAAAAAGAAAATGTTTAATAAATGGATAAATTTTTTGTTAATATAATAATACTACCGATGTTAAGTTACTTTTAGTTATTCTAGGGTTACTTTTGATTGTTCTGAATTATTTCACCTTACATTATTTATGGCTATTTATGATTATTCTAAATTATTTTGGGCTATTTCTAACTATTTCACCCTAGGTTATTTTTGGTTATTTTATGTTATTTTCGGTTATTTCACCTTAGGCTATTTTCAGCTATTGTAAGTTTTTTTTGTTATTGCAAATTATTTCACTTTAGGTTATATGCAATTATTATAAGTTTTTTGGCTATTTTAAGTTATTTTATCTTAAATTATTTTAAATTAGGCGAGGCTATTGTTGGTTATTTTGGTTGTTGAAGGTTATTTCACCTTATACTATTATTGGTTATTCTATGATATATTACCATAGACTATTTGTGGTTATTCTATTGGTGGTTAAATTACCATAGGTTATTAGTGGTTAAATTACCATGGGTTATTAATGGCTATTATATTATACGCCATTGGTGGTTATCTTACTAATGGCTATTGATGGTTATTCTATCGGTGGCTTATTAATAATTATTTTATTAATGGTTATTGGTGACTATTTTATTATAAAATATTGTTGGATATTATAAGATATATTATCATATGCTATTAGTAGTTATTTTACATTAGATCATTATATTTTATTTTAGATTATTTTAAATTATTATACTTAAGATAAAATAACTTATAATAACATAAAGTTGAATAACCTTGAATAACCTAAAGTATAACTTGAAATAACATATATTAACTTAAAATAAAATAACCCAAAATATGGCTTAAGGTTAGTTGAAGAATTTAATTTAAAATAACTTTAAGTAAAAAACCTATAGTAAGATAGCTAGGATATTTTAAGGTAGAATAACATATAATAATTTTGGGTATAATAATTTATAATAATTTATAATAACTTAATATATAAATTATAATACCTAAATTAGTTTAAAATAATATAAGGTATATCATAAAGTAAGTCCCATAGTGATTTAGGTTAGTGAATTACACCCCACTTTTGTACTAATGAACTTTCATTGTGTGATTTGTTTTATTATGGGCATATTGAAATGTAGAAATTTCAATAAAACTTTGCTTGTGATATTAACTATCAAATTGAATGATGATGAAGGTAAGGATAATTTTGTGTGAATGTTGCTTGAAATATAGATCATCATCTACAACTTGTGAAATAATGGTAATAGAGCATAAACAAGTTGAAAACAACATAGACACATTGCGTATGATATTTTGAATAAAGAAATGGCACTAAGAATATTGAGATTGTGAGATGCACCCCCATGACATTCTTTTTAAAAATTAAAAAATACGTGGGTAAAAATATAAAGTGCAATATATTGGTTATTGAATAAATTTTTAAAATAGTTTTATAATAGGGTTATGCATATTTTGAAAATCAATTTACAATTATTATAGGGTATGCATAAATCCTCAACATTAGAAAAAAAATAGCAAGAATATAACATGTGTTAATTGTTAGTAGGTTCAATTAGTAATTAATTAATTTATTAATATTACAATCAATAAATTTACCTTATGCACCCAAAAGCCCCATCCAAAAAAAAGACCATTGTTTTGGTTGTCTAACTTTTAGGATTTAAAGTTGTTTTGGTCATTTGGCTTTCACGGTTTGTAGTTGTTTTGGTTGTTTCATTTCCAAAGTTTAAAGTTTTTTAGGGTTTAGGGCGACCAAAGGTTCGGGTAATAGTGGAAAATAACCAATGTTGTTATAGTAATTATTATTGTTGCAATAACAAGTTGTATCATTGATTGGAACAAAAGTGATTTGTTGCAAGGTCTACTCTCTTTCTTTTTCTTCAAGTTGTTGTTTCATTGTAATTGTTGCATAGGGAAGGAACACACTCAAGTTCGTCAACATCCTCAATGTGTTTTTCATGTGAATTTCATTTCATCATCTTCTTTTCATCAACAAAGAGGAGTTTCTTGAATAATAGATGATTATGTGTGTGTGTCATCACCTTTTTCTAATCTTGATTCCCCCTTATGGGGTTTTGTGTGTAGGGATGGAACAACAATGAGCACAAAGCTCCTACTCTTGGTTGTCATGATTGTCTTATGTTCAAGTGAACAAACTCACCTAATTTTATTTTTTTGGGTTACACATGTGTTATCACCTTCTTTTGGTCTTACCATTATGCATATTGTTTCTCCCTTCACATGGTCTTTATGTACATGTATGAAATGACGAGGAAGGTGTCAAAAGGCACAAAGCTCTTGGTGTTGGTCATCATTGTTTTCTTTTATTCTAGTGAGCAACCTTGCATGATCACCTTCTTTTGGTCATGCATGGGTGTGTCATTGCTTTCTTATGGCTTTCTCGCTATTTTTGTTTGATAACCAGTAACATTTATCTTTTAAGCTTTCTAATGACAATCTCATTCCCTCATTGTATATTCAAAGACTTATGGTTTTTTTTTGTTATTTCCACCTTGTTCATGTGTAATGAATATTTACTTAAATTTTTGGAAATGGATGATCGCATCATAAACATGCGCAAAAGTTATTAAAATATATATATTATGGAACTTGGATATCATGAACTAGACATGTTATAGATTAGGTTGTTGAATCATCTTTACATTCTACTCAGGGTAAAGAAACTTGATTGTTATGTATTATGAATGTACTCACCTTGTTGATGTGGACTACAAGACCAAGAAATAACTATAGAAACAACAAACCTTTGAAACCTTCAAGTTTCACACATCTGATCTAATAGTTAGGAAAGGATTTGTGCCTTGATTATATTTCTATCATGTGGAAATAAATATATGTATATATGGACACAATAGTTGTGTGATCTAAATTAAATAATGGATGCCAAAGATATTTCACTATTTCATGCAACTTTCTTGTTTATTCGAACAATGGGTTGATTGTCACTGTAGTTTTATGTAAATGGTTTGTGTTTTGTGTCTAATTTGTTAAATGTGAATGTGCAATAGGTCATGAACCTAGTGCTTTCAATGTGGATAGTTTGATTGAAACCAACCCTTTAACCCAAGATGGAAAGGATGAAGGAGTTAACACCCAAGTAGTTAAAGTTATGGACATCATCAACATTTTCAAATCACGTCCAGATCTAAACCATTTGGTAATTATTATTTTTTTTAGTTCAATAAAAAAACACATTTTCTTCTAAATGACATTGAAGTAGCAACTATTTTTTTCTTTATATAAAGCCTTTTAAACCTTCCTTTTTTTGTGTGATGTGGTTTTTATATTTTAATGGGTTAAAAATTTGAATGAATTTGAATGTAAGTCATAGCAAAGATGATTAATAAAAAAACATGGCATATGTACCTTATTGAGACTCCAAGTTCCCTCGATTCAATTGGTCATCTTCATTGGGTGGCCATGGATGGATTTTGGTAATTATTTTTCATCATTCAACATAATTTTTGTTGATCTCCAAGGACATTTTTGATAATGTTGAGACACTTATACTTTCAAAGTTTCATTGTGCAATTTTTTTGTAATTTCATGAACCTTGATGATATAGGATGTTTAACAATGTTGTTTAAATTGATTGTTGGGTGTCTAATAGTGCACATACATCCCAATCCATCAAGAAGGTTGTGAACAAGTCTCAATTTTTCAAGAAGATTGAACTTGCCATATGGGAGACCTTAAGTAAGGCACAATATGCAAATGAAAAGTTCACTTGGGGTGATGGAGATTTTGAAGATCAAATCTTCTACACACCTTTAGGAAGTCCATAAAAGAAGAACACTAACTTTGCTAACCTATATCCAAAAAGCCATTTAAGTATAAACAACCACTTGCATTCTACCATTGTGAAACAACTTACAAAATTGGTTGTTATTTTATAGCCACAAACTTCTATGGATGTTAAATATGCTTCAAAATGTGTGGTTAGTTTTAAATTATGATTTACTACTCTTGTTCATCATTAACATTTCAGTGCAAGGCATTTATAAGAAGGATTCTTAAAAGGTTCTACAATGGTGGTTTTAATGCATGTGGAGTTGAGTTCATATTAGTTGTTATAAGAAGGAATTCAAATTTCAAAAGGTATTATACATTAGTTTAGAAAAGTGAGCTCTAAATTATCTTAAAAAGAACTATGAATTTCAAAGGTGAGTAGTTTCAATCACTTTTCTTTGAAACAATTTGTTTGTTTTTGGTCTTGGAAATTAGCATGGAAATATTTGGTCCCTTTCATGTTCACATTTTCATTATTTGATTGTTGAAAGGATTGATTATTTTTTAAAACATGTTCTTTACCTATTACAATATCATTGAATTTTTTTAAAAATTACCATTAATGATGAAAACTAGGTTCTTGAACTTTTTGGCACTTTCACTATTTTTGAGGACTAATTTTATGTTGAGCTTCAATGTTTGTTGGATTATGCAAGCATTGTGGAGTGGCCCTTTCAACTTTGGGATGCAAAAGCAAAGTGCACAATCAAGGTTAAATTGGAGAAATTCAACAAGATTAAACTTGAAGCTTTTGTCATTCTAATGGTTAATGTTTCATTAGCTTGGGCAAAACAACAAAAGGTTGAAGCTTTTGGATCAAATGGTCATGTAGCCGTTGAAAAACTTGAATCGTAGTCTACTTTGGGGTGCAACTTGATCTATCCATGGAACAACTTCCATCGACATCACCTAGAGTAAGTGTAAAAAGCAATTTTACTATCAAACCAACACTACCAAAAATTACATCCTATTCAACTATGCATTCCACCCATAATTGGGTGGAAATCCCAAAATCCACTCTAATGGTTTAGGACTTTGTCCAAGTGGACATTACTAGGAAACAAGGTCACATGGCAACAATTCCACCGGTGATTTTACCCAATAACATGTTCAATGGTTGTTCGAACCTAATTTCTGCATTTCCATTCATCATCCATGCAATATGTAGTGGTTTTGGATGTTGATATTTTAATTTTAATTTTTTTTTAATTCTTATTTTTTAAACATACCACCTATATACAATCATTGTGTGGTCAACATACAACCCATATATGGTCAACATATGCTAGTAGAAATACAATTATTGGTACCAATGTTTGAACCTTGATCTCCTTGGAGATTATCCAAGGTTTTTGCCATCCAACTACCATTTTCCATTGTAATAGAACATGTCAAAGATTACATATATCCATTTACAAGTTAAATTGCATGTGCATTCCACTGTGCATTTCCACTATGCAATTTTCATTGTGCATTTCCACTGTGCAATTTTTGCTGTGCATTTCCACTATGCAATTTCCATTGTGCATTTCCACCATGCAATTTTTGTCATACATTTTCACTATGCATTTCCATTATAATTCCCGCTATGCGGTTCTATTTTGCAATTTCCACTATGCAATTTCCATTGTGCATTTCCACTTTACAACTTCCATGAGCTACAATTTCCACTATGTAATTTCCACTGTGCATTTCCATTGATCCATGGAATTTCAAACTTCAAGTTTTTTAATGAACATTAATAATAACACAAAACAAAATATTTTGTTCACATCCAACTTTTTCCTATTGGGTCTCCATTGATGCATGAACATGAATGTAATTTAGTGGAAATTGTCCATTGAACATTCAGTACAATGGAAATTCATGGTATAGTCCAGCCATCACAATGTTGCATGATGGAGTCTTCTACCCAACAATTAATTGGGTGGAAACTTTAGTGGAATTGGACATTATTTCCAATAGTGCAAAGTTGAAGCCCATTTTGATTGCACATGAAGTAGTGGATAAATACTTACATGTCATTGAAAAGTTGAAAAAAAAATTTGATAAAAGTATCACTTGATGATCATCTATAGAGTCTGAAGTTTTAGGACCAAAATGGTATAGGTGTTGTGAAATTGTGGTGTGGAAAATGTTGTGAGGAATTAAAAAGAGCTAATATGACCATAGTAAGTTCACTATTTGTAACCACTTCGCAAATTTCAAGAAAAGTCATGTAATGTGTCAAAGAAAAGGTCTAGATTTTTCTGCCCAACTTCAATTTGTTGTTCCTAAGGGGAAGCTAATTTTTTTCATAATTGAAGACCATAAGAAGGTTGGCAAAGGGTATAAAAATTGTTGGGTCTATTAATGCACCATTTGATGCAAATGAATCACCTTTTGTTTTAATTTGTTGTCCTTAATTAATGGAACTAAAATCATTTTGGTACAAAGTATGACGTACATTTTGCAATGATTTCTTCTAATTGTGCCTTCAAAAGAAGATCCAAAATTTGAAAAACCATATGGAAGGCACCAAAGATGCAAAAATAGTGGAGGATGTTTCAAGGAAAGAATATTTTATTTTACTTTTGTTAATAGGCCAAAAGAGCAGGCCCTCAACATCTAGCAAGAGCATTCCCAAAAATCAAAGCAACCTTTATGAATGGAACTGAAATCAAACAACTTTATTGATGTTGATGTATCACATGGAGGTGAGATTGATTTTTTTTTGGTTTGTTGTATTGGGGTTATTGGTCCAAAACTTGCAAATATGTTGTAAAAAAACCGTTGAGACTCATTGTTTATTTCAAAATCTTCTTCATGGGTTGTAAAACTTCAAACTACGTTTGAATTGAAGTTGGGAAGTTTAGATTACAAGATTGATGGTTGTTTTAAACATAAAAATTGCAAAAGGCTATCAACTTTTGGTGAACCTTTCACCAATTTCAGTTGTGTTGTTTACTTTGAAATTCCACAAGAACCTAAGTTTAGAAAAAATGTTGTTTGAGGGGATGCAACCAATGATAAGGGAGGTTGTAGGGGACAAGATAGGAGGTTGAAATATTTGTCTATCATAGAACCAATTACCCATAGTTGTGGCATTTGCAAAAAGTATAAAGTACCGAGGTTGTTCGTTGGTTTCAAAAGGCTATAATTGTTTGATTCAAAATGTCAAGGTTGTTACTAAAAGCTAGTTCATTTGAACATGTTTGAAAAAAAAAATGTATTTCATGATGCACCCCCAAGTTCCTTAATGGACTCAAATGTGAGTCCAAACTAAAAACAATGGAAGAGCAAGGAGTCGGAGCACGCTTTTTGGCTCGCAGCACTTAAGGGGGTAGAGGGGCGTGCTAGAGCTCTGGGATGGGACTAGGAAGAGTGACAAACATCAACTACTCGCACGGACCTGCACAAAACCAACACAGGGTGGTTAGTGCATAGTTGGAGCACTTTTGGTGCTAGGACGAGCCACGGGCAAACTTGGACTCACAAGACTCACCATGGCCTGAACTTGGGGGAAGCCACCACCTTCCCCCTTATAATATATTCTATGACTCTCCACAAGGCCCACATCCAAATGGCATTTTGTCCCGGGACTCCCAAGTGAGAGTCCCGAAATTGCCAAAGTTGGGACTCCCGCAACTTTGGGGCCCCATAACTTTGTGTGCAGACCTCCGATTGAGATGAGGTTTAAAAAAAAGTTGTATCCTTCATCAAGAGCTTTCCAATGGTATGTGGCATGACACCTGCATGCAAGGAAATCGGGGTGATTCTTGACCCTTCTTTTGGCCATAACTTGTGTTTCAGATGTCCAAATGGATGATGCAAGCCATTTTAGACATCTACGTTTCAATATCTTTCCAATGATATAAATAACTCCTCAAGCCATTGGGTTTTGACCTTTACATCGCTTTCTGAACATTTGGGAGTCCACCGGGACTCCAACTCCCAAAGTGGAAGCTCCTTTGAGAGTGTGAAGGTTTGTTCCCTCACACTTTCCTTCACTCCCTGGCTCCCCTTTTGGTGTGCAATCTTGCAAGCCCTTGCCTTGGTCATGAGCCTAAAGCTAGGGTTGCGACATTTCAATTTTGTAACAATATATTGTCTACCCATTATATAAATGTTTTTAGAGGCAAATTTTTTTATAGATTTTTTGAAGGGTGTTGCAACAAATCTTAATCACAAAAAAATAACGACATAGGTGAGGTATTAGTAACAAAGCTTTTGCCCAAAGTATGAAAACCTATGGTGGCCATTGTTTGTGTGACATGTTCTAATCAAACTTTGTTAAACCAAGCTGTTATAGACAACAAAACAAGCGAACAACAAAGGTGTTCAATTTCTCCCTAGTGAACATGTTATTTTCAAATGTGTATCATAAATTGACAAAGAAGCAAAACCAGTCACAATATTAGTGGGTTTATCCTTATCATATTGATTGAGGATGAGACTCAAGTCAAGTTTAAAATTGCATGGGATTCCAAAGGTGATATTCTAATTTGCTTTTGTGGTGTGAAAATGGATCACTTATGTGTAAGTCTTCCTCCCCATTGTTGGAATTTTAGAGGATGTTGGTTACAACAAAATCTTGGATCCTTTTGCAAATAACACAATTGGCAATTTTGCTAAAGTCCTAATTGTCAAGACTTTACATGAAAAAATATTGAGATTGGTCCTTGTGGTATGTTGTATGTGCAATTGTTTTAATGTTAATTGGGTTCAACAATAGTGAAATGTTATCTACATTCTATGGAAATTTGAATGTCAAACCATTGTGGGACCTATTGTTGGGCATGCTGTGATGTTGATAGTTGTTGTTGATTTCAATTAATGCTAACAAATTATACAATACAAACATGTTTGTGATTAAAAATAAAAGTGGCGTAGATGGTTGATGTTTGTTGGATTGGATGAGGCACATGACGGTTGCTTGATCTTCATGACTAGGACCCTATAATCACAATGGCAAAAAACCTATAAATCCCTTGGATAGTCATGTGAAGTCTCTACAACTAGGTGTAGAAATTTGTTTTCTTGAGCATATTGGTCAAATGTATAACAAACACACTTTTGACCAACATGGTTTGAAGTTGGGGGACATACAAAGAACCAATAAACAAAATTGGGCTTCAATTCAAAGGATTTGTCAAAGGAAGGTTCAAAATTGTTTGAACATGTTGCAAACCAATGGAAATACTCATCATGAAAGTATTTTGGGCACTAAATTTTATTTGAAGATATGTGTAGATTACATTGAGATATTTATGTCATTGACTTTGGATTTACAAAATAGAATCATTTTAGCTTCCAAAGTGTCATTTTTTTCCACTTTTGGAGATTATGGTTGAACCATGGAAACCATTTAGCCACTAGGAACCCTAGAAAAATAAATTTCACAAATCTTTTTCTGAACCATCAATGATTTATGGGTATTAAAATACCTTGTCATTTTGTTGTTTTATTGATTATTTATTTTAAAGATTGGTACCTTGAATTAGTAGCTTTGCACTTGACTACATCAAATTGTTGCGAATTGTGTTTTTCCAAGATTAAAGTAATGGTGGGAATAGGGTGTGCATATGACTTTTTGGAACTTATGAGTTGTGCAAACATTTTTAGCCACCTTGTTGTCATTGAATATCATGAAAATGGGCTTCAATTTGGACAAGTCCACAACAAAATAGAAAAAGTGTGCGTTGACTTGCACCCTTGACAAGAAGGTGAATCTATCACCAATCTAATTTATAATATATAGTCTAAGGTCAAATGAAGATATAATTATAGCCTTAATAAAAGGGCTCAATGTTGTTCAAAATATGTTGACAACAATGAACATGAAAGGGGCTCCAATGGCTCATGGTAAGTGTTCATGGTTTGATGAACCATGAGGGTAGAAAAGGTTGATCCTAAGCATCTAGCCTAACCATGTTACACCTAGAAGAACCACAACAAGGGAGGATGATGATTAAGAGGTGGTATGAAATTATGCTAATGAAGAACAATAACCCCTTCCACCACCAAGTGTAACACATGCTAAGGGTGGGCTAAAATTGATGAGGATCTTGAAGGTGACTTAATTGATGATGACTTAGACAATGTGGTCATTATAAAGCATGAGATGCAAGATACAATTTTTGATAGGTTGAATGAAATGGATGGACAATTTTTACTTGACAATGGGTATAGGATTTCAATTTGCCCTATTGTGGAATAAATACAAAAGGAACATGATCTATAAGCTTGCATTCGTAAACCAATTCAATGAAAATCCTTTCCTTTCTAAGAATAAATTGACATGTGTGAGGAAATCAATGTATTTCAATCATTTAAAGAATTATTTGATAGCTGCAATTTATAATACATGTTTGTTGGACAATTCTGGGGCAACAATTATGGTGTTTACTTTGTGCACAATTCCATTATTAACCAAATTGGTTTGAAGTGAAAGGTTTGTGAGAATTCAAAGGCACATAAACCCACCTTAGTTTGCAATGCCACAAATAATGGTACTTGGTGGCTAGGGAAAATCCAAAAGGGGGTTGTAATTAGATGGGGCCTCTAAAGGCAACCCATTGATTTGATGAACAAACCTAATGTTTTAACTAGGAAAGCAAGTGGGGGGGCTTGTCATAATGGTGTTGTTAAATTGGTTTAATAAATCAAAAGGTAATTCCAAATTCAAATATGATACAATTGATAACAATTGGGTGGACATAAATTTATTAATATTCATTATCAATATGAATTATGAGAGAAAAAAGGAATTTACTAGCTACTAGATCACCTTGATGCAACTTCTTTGGATGTGTTTATAGTTGGTAGGAAATTATAACTACCTACGTGTTTTGTTCTACAACATGGTTTGTTTCCAAAACAATGCCCACATATTCTAATATGGCATGTGTAAAGGAAAAATGTTTTTTTGTGTGTGTGGAAGGGGTGCACTAGAGGCTTCATTTATGCATGTGTGATGGGATTTAGGAGCATTATGACCTTTATATTTCACTAACAAGAAGAAAAAAGAAACAAATTGTCGACAATTCCTTGCATATCGTCTGAATTGATTTTATTTTCATAAAATATAAAATTCACAAGACAAAATGGATTTGAAAATAGAATCTTAGCCATTTTTTCAAATTATCAATCAAGTTTAGTTGAAGAAATTATCAATAGAAGAAAAACTATCTTTTTCAAGTTTCAACTCATCATTTGCATTTGCAACTAAAATATTCACAAATGACACTTTAGTAATGGACAACAAGTCAAAAAAGACAATTTTTCTTTTAGTGTATGGATCCATTTTATTTCTTCTTTTGTTTCAATTTTTTGGAAAGTTGATATCTTATTAATATGAACTTGTTTGAAACTTATTTTTGAAATCTTAGTTTCTAGTTTGTTTGTTGAATCTATCTTTCATACATTAATTAATGTTTTTTTTGTTTTTTTTGTTTTTAATAAAATAAGGGTATCAAAATTAAGTGTAAAGGAAAACTTATAATTAACTTAAGTTTGTAATGTAGCTTGAGTATGTGTATATTAAATAATTAAATAATAATGTGGGAATAAAATAATTCCCTTATTTAATACCCCCCAATAAATACCTTGTTTGACACACGTAATTTAGAAGTTCAACATTTAATGTCCCCCTAGGGACACACCATGTTTTGAAAAATGAACTCATCGAACATTTGTGGGCTAAAAAAAACAACCAAATACATTAAAGTTGCATTTGTGCCCTACATTCAATCTATTCTTTTCAATTTGCCAATTCTATTAATGGGTTTCATTTATGTGATCCTCCCTAAATAGGTTGATAGGTTGTGAGGGAGTTGGAATTAAAGTTGTTGCAAATTCAATGTGGAGTTGGAATTGATGTTCAACTTTTTAAAGCTCTTATGTTCATCATGTGTTATTTTAATTTATAATTTTTCTTTGGGCATAATGAAGAATGTCATGTAGCTAGATAATTAAATCAACAATTGTTGTTTCCTTCAATGTGGCTATAACTGTGTGTTTTGTCACCCTAACTTGAGTTATCATGACACATTCATTGGCTTTTGCCACTTGCTTTGCTTCCTTTGTCACTTTTGACAAAATATTTATGTGAGATTGAAGTAGTCAATGTGTCAATATCCATGATTTCCACTTTGTTGGTACATTTCATAGGCATAGTCTTCTTCGTCTAATTGCACACATTAACCCAATGAAGTTCATCTTTCAACATTGTACAATAGTAAATGAAGCTAAAACTTAGATCTTTTGGATGTTTTAATTTATACAAATTCAAAGCTTTTATGAGGAGTTTTTGGCACTAGTTGTGTGTTCACAAAGTACTTGGACAACTCCAAAAATTCCTACAAACTTGGCAATGTTATGGTTGATCATGCCCCATTTAGTCTCTAAAAACTAAGTCTAACTTTTTTACATAAATGTTAGGTTGATTTTTGTTGGAGTGTTCACATACTTAGTCCCAAAATGTGCAAAAATAATTTAAACTAAAAAAATATTTTACCTATAATTTAGGATTGATTGAATTTTGAATAATTTTTTAGATTTAATGTGCAAAAGATATGGAATTTTGAATAATTTTTATCATTGAAAATTCAACATAGCTCAAGATATAAAATTTGAACGGAAATTTTATTTTAATTTAAAGTTTTAAAATGTGTAATATTTATTCTCTCAATATTATATATTACAATATGTGTTCAATAAGATAGGTCACACTAATAGTGCTTAAGTTGCATTAGTCCAAAAATGGGGTGAAGTGCATTAGCCAAAATCATTATGGGACTTTAAAAGTGAAATAAATTCATCCCACCTTAATCATATCACCTTGTTTAAAGTTATGTCATTATAGGGTCATTCTTTAATCACCATGTTTCATTATTAGTTGAGATAATTCGTTACTAATTAAAGTAATTCATTAAAATGAATTGTTTTATAATGTTGCTTTAAATATCTTAAGTTATTGGACTTTAAACTATACCCTAGGTTATTATACCCTAGGCCATTTTAAGTTAATTTTAACTATCTACCCTAAGCTATTATAGGCTATTATAAGCTATAGGCAAACATATTTTCCCTCTATTTTATTGTTTGATTATTTTAAGTTATTCCACCTTAAGTTATTTATTAGTATTTTAAGTTTTTTAATTATAAATTATTTTCATCTATTCTAACTTTATATGGTATAAATTATTTTAAATTATTCCACCCTAGGCTTATTTTAGGTTATTGTACCTTGTGTTATTTGTTACCATTATAGGTTATTATAAAATATTCCACTTTAGGTTATTTTAGGTTATTGTAACTTAGGTTTTTTTTTTAAAATTGTTATTTTAGGCTATTCCTATGAAAGACAAGACAAATACATAACTTGGAAAAAACTATTAGACTTGATAAAGAAAAAACTCAGCAATGAACAAAAACAAAACAATTGTATTACTTGAACAAAACGTGATTAAAGTTAAGCATGAAATGAGTGATAAATACAAAAGCCATAACTTGCCTAAGTAAGATTGAGGGGTGGTGCCTTAAATAGACTTTTTTTTATACTATTTAATGGAACATTCTATAAATATTAAAATTATCAACCTTTTGAAAAAAAAATCAATTAAACCTTTTTCTAAGTTTATACTAAATAAACTACTAGAAGATTTGTTAACCACGTCTTCTAAAAGCTTTCACCAATTTTTTTTTTAAAATACATCTTTTAAAAACTTCTATTGATTATTTTTAAAAAACTCAATTTAGAAACATTTGTTAATGGACAAACCCATTTTTGGATGGTACTACTACAAACCACTTCACCAAAATTCAAGATGGACCCAATTTAATTAAATTAAACATTTTTAATCTTTTTAAAATTGGGATTTTTACTATTGACTTGCATCACATGGGCTTTGTGTTCCCCACCTATGTCTATGTACACCATGGAAAATTTGTAAACACCTACATAGGCTACACAGTAAAAGATTTGTGTTCTTGAAATGTTTCTAAGATGCGTTCCTAAAATTTCTAGCTCCTTATCATTAAGTGTCAAGTCACACCATTGTGAAAACATTTTCGTAGGTTTATCAACTATAGTAATTAGGGGATGGCCCAAATTGTTGATTGAAACCAAAAAATGAAAATTGTTAAAAATTTGTAAACGTGACTGTAATGACCTTTCGAAACCTTTTAGTCCTAACTTTTGAAAATTGCTTAAAAAAATATGATTGCTTCAATCCATTATTTATTAATCAAATAAAAAAGGGCCATGTTAGGCCTTCCTAGATATTAAAAACATTTAAAAAGTGAAAAATGTGTTTTTATTGTGTTCTTAAACAAAGGAACCCAAAGTGGTCAATTTTTTCCTTGACCACTCATTTGGAATATTAAAACTTCATTTTTTGTAAATCCAATTAAAGCTTCAAATTCTACACAACTCGAGTAACTTTTTGACATAAAGTTTGAAGTGAAAAGTTTTATTTAAATGAATCCTATGTTATCTTGAAATCCAATGTGTCTAAAACATTTAGGGTGTGATGTTCTTAGTGGTACCATGCACCCAAGGATGGGTTTACTTTAAATCTATGTCTTTTAGAAACTATTAAACATATTCTTCATGGGTCCTTTTAGAAATTTCTGAAAATGTTCAAGATTATTTCTTAAGGAATTTTTTTAGAAACTTCTAAAAACTTTAAGGCATATTGTATAGGATATTTTGGGAAAATTTTAGAAATTTCCTTATAATTTATTGTTCATGACAATTCCACCTTAAACCAATATAAATTATTTTACCTTATAGGCTATTCTGCTTAGGTTCTTATAAGCTCATTACAAGTTATTCTTAGTTATTATTGATTATTTCCCCATAGGTTTATTTTAAGCTATTCAATCCTAGTTTATTTTTGGTTATTTTACCTTAAGTTATTCTAGATTATACCTTAGATTATTTAAACTATACCTTAACTTAACATTACATAGCTTAAAGTAGAACAACCTATAATAATTTATGATAGAATAACCTAGAATAGTTGAAAATAACTTACATGTGAAATAATCTAGAATGGCCAAAAACAATTAAGGTGGAATAACCTAAAATAATTGAAAATAATCTAAATGGCCTAAGGATCATTCTTTTAGGATGCCTTAAACATTATCATAATTATACTACAAAACCACTAAAGGAAATATGTTAGGTATGGACCCATGATAAGAAGGTATAAGGTTTTACCTTCTAGGGGACAAGGGTTATCCCTTGTTGCCATGGTTGATGGTGCCGCACAAGAAAACAATGGTACACCATATATTTTAGAGGCCTTGTATAATCGTTGATTGTCCTATGACAGAAGTGTAGTTGAGAATCCCTTTGAAATCCTAAAGAAGTTGTTCAAGGAGCTTTTACAAAAAACTAACTTACATATCCTTTCCTTACCCAATGTTGTCATCTCTTGTTGCATGTTGCATAACTTGATACTCAATGGTATAGATAAAAATGTTGAATTTTTTATGATTCAACTTGAAGTAAAAAATTAGCCAATTCCAATTATAAGGAGGGAATCGCAGAAATGGGTAATGACATTGATGGTGAACATGTTCTTTTACTTGGTAATGAGGTTTTTGGAACAACACAATGAATAACATTAGAATAATATTTTAAAATTTAGAGGCCATGGATTCGAAGATTAATCTAGTTCATGGTTTTACGTTTCATTGAAAATTGAAAATTGAATCTAAAAACAAAACTTTGGAATTAACAATTACCCATTCTAGGTCCAAATTCTTTAAGGTATACCACAAAGGACAATAAGGACTTAGTCCTTAATGGAATCTTTTTTTGTCTTATATTTTGATCCACATTTTATTAATGAGTCAAAATGTGTCAAATATTTTTTAAATATCATATTTTAAACCACTACAATTCTAGATTCCATCAATCTCACCCATTATTTGTCTTTACATGGTTCAATAGGACTGTGTAAAGGAATATAGAAAGGGTGATGTCATGACAATATTTTGGTATTCCTTAAGGAATTTGAACCTATTTACAATTATCTTTCATGCTCAATTAGTTCCATCATCATCACTAACCATGTGAGCGTTTGCATGGTGATTTTCATCTTTTGATGAATCTAACATTATGTTTACTAGTGGGGGAATATCATCTTTATCCTGATTGAGAACATGACACAACGTTGCATTCAAATTAACCAAAACATTCACCATGTTATTATTTTTATGATCAATCTTTTTGTATTTGGATTTTAAATACTATAGTTGGTATTTGTGAACCTTGTTTCTATGTTTTTCAATCTCAAGTTGCGTGGCATTGATGTGTTCCATTGCATCAACAAACATTTTGTTATTTTTGTATGACACTTCAAGGATTCGAAAAATCACATTCGTCTTCTTGCATTTGACACTTGTGTTTTGGGGTGCTATTAGTGTTGTTGGTTGTTTTCCAACTGCTAATGTAGATGGGTAGATGCAAGCTATGGTGGCTCAAAGGCGACAAGATTCCTAGTCCCAAAAGTTCATACAAATGGAAAAATTAACACTAGAATGGAAAAAATGTTTAAAAACTATGTTTAATGGGTCTTATGTGGTGATTAATCAACTAATAAAGTTCATATAAAAGGCTACCCATTTAAAAAACTCTTTATTATACATGTTAGGGGGGAAAAAATATCAATCCAACAAAAAATGACCAAGATTGGGACTTTTGAAAATATAGCCCAAATTTGGTCATTCAAAAGTCCATAGTTATTTGTTCGTTAAATTTTTTGTTGTAATTTTTTTCAATTCATATTTATTTTTCCATCATGTATCATATATTGAATCCATTTAAAAAATATTGAGATGAAATCATAACAAAAATGCATTTGAATGCTAATGCAAAACTCATATTATAGTCCATATGTCCACTTTAAAAATCCATTACTATATGATTGGCATATGTTTATTGAATTTCACCCTTTAATAAATATTCTTATTCAAGTTGGCAATTTTAATCCATAAATATTTTTTTCAAACTAATAATTTTACAATGTGTTTGTGGCATTTGAATAGAGTACACTCTTCGAAAAATCCACAAGGTCACAAAAAGTGAGCCACCATAGCTTGTATCTACCTAGATGCAGATTTCGGGATCATAGTCTTTTGATAGCCTTGAGATGACTTAGAGTATTCATCAAGGTTTACAACATGCACTTGACCCCATTGTACTCCATGCATTATTGCTTGTCGTCCTTAATTTGCATGCTTTTTGGGAACAAAATCTTCTCCCAAAATATCTTGTAGAAATGAATTTTGAGTTGTTATAAAATCCTATGCATCTTGCCTTTGTGGTGGAATGTAAACCCCATCTCCCTTAGCCTTAACGTCTTTCACATGCAAATGTATGTTCATTTCCCTTTCTCCTTGGAAAGATTCAATTACATAATAAAAGTTTGAAATCTTCTCAAAGTCAAAATTTAACCCATTCCATTTGTCTTTACACATTTGGCCATTGTGTGGGGTTCTGGCCTTTGTGATCTTTTGCAACTTTTCAACAATCTTTTATCTTGCAAGAAGCATATGAGAGTGTGGATCCACCAATCCCTTGAAATTGATGTGCTCTTGTTTTTGCATTCGATGAGTGCTAGGGTTTCAACATGAAACCAATTACCTTGTCTTTGGGCAAGAAGGTGCAATGGCTCCAACATCTAGACTTCCACCAATTGTTAAATTGTGGTTGCTCCAATTGATGAGGTGCGTGTTCCAAATTGCATTACAAAAAATGCAATTGCTCCAAATGATGTTGTGACTGCTCCAAATTGCATTGCATCTCCTTCCGTTGCTATTACACAAGGTATTATCCAACCTCCCCTTCCCCTTCTTCTCCTCGTCCCTATCCTTGCATTTTCTTGTTATTGCAATGATGACATTGAATTTTCCCACCAAGTTCTATGATTCTAGATTCTTGTGATGTGTGCAGGAACAAAAAAAAGGTCTAGGAAAGAAGCAAAAGTAGAAGAGGAAAAAGAGAAGTAGAAGAAGGGGGGAAGAAGAGGTAGCAGAGAAACAAAAGTAGAAAAGGAAGATGAGAGGCAAAAAGGAAAAAAAAGGCACAAGAATAGTTTGAAGAGAGGTAGGAAAAGGAGGGAAAATGGCAAGGGACTATTATCTAGGTTGTAGATTAGTAAGTAAGTAAGCACCTTATAATTAAGATTGGCAAACTATCACAAGTTATAAGCTTTAAAATGTACTTAATCATAAGATTTTATTGATGGAGTGATACCTTACCATTTGGTTATATCCATTGTTGGTGACTTATAGATAGCATGCCACGTCACCAAGACATGTCATATACTTACCAAAAAGAATTAACATATGTGAACAATGTTTGTAAACTAGTAGTTTATCATTGTCTTTACCTACAAGTGTGAACCGACCTTAAGTAAGGGCCAGTGGATTGTTAGTAGACAGTTAGTAAAAACAGAAATATATTGAGCTAACCACCATGGTCTAGCAGTGAACTGGAACCCGATGGAAAGTCTTCCTTGTGTACCTATCTTCCATCCATCCTTCATGGTGCACTGCTGGATGTTGATTGACTCTGGCCATTCACTTTGGCTATTAATGGGTGGGGTTCTAGAAGATCCCTCAAAGTCTTATTCAGCAATAGTGTTGAACATTTTATGGCCTGATACTATCAGTCTACCGCTCGTCTTCTCCCTGACTTCCTATACTCTAGTTGAGGATGCCCACTTTGCACAGTCTTTGAATCTTTCTGTCCTGTCTTCTAGACAGAGCATAAAGAGTTTTACTTTCTCCAGGAAGAAAAGAAAGACTAATGGAAACATATTTGAGGGCCAGGGTGAACCAGTACCCATGGTAGTTTCTTCACCTTTTTGAGTGAGACTTCTGGCAGGCCATATTAAGCCCAAAAAATGTTAGATTTTAACTCAGACACCTGATTTGGTATAAGAATGGGATATTTGTAATATTAAAAAATAACTTAAATGGATTTTTGGAATTTTTACCATGGTACCAACTTGGGTGCTGGTTCACCCGATGGCGTCAAGGGCATAAATAAGCCCAGCACATGAAAGCCAGCAAGACCCGGCAGGGACCAGAAAGTCCCATTTGACTGAAACTCCCAATAAAGTATTTTCCTGGCATTGCATGAGACGAGTTTTAGACGTTAATTAGAATCTCCCTTTGCTATAATCCTACACTTAGAATCTAGAACCTTCTTTTATTTCATTCAGGCCATACCCTAAGTTACTAAGGGATGCAATAGAACTGTATGGACAGTCAAACATGGAAACGTGTTGACTCCACTGTTGGCTGGCTATTGAGTTTTGACCCGGATATCAATAAGGTTATCAATCTCATTATTAATACCTTACCAGTCAGTTCTTGATTTTCTTATAATCATTTAATAACCTATCTAATATTAAAGTATCAAAATGCAATAACCTACCCTGGATGACCTGGTTATCATTCAGGTAGGTTATCAATCCTTAAACACTTAATGTTTTTATGATAGAAATCCAAAAAAAGAGAGAAATTATATATAAATTAACTAAAATTAAAACCCTTATAATCAGCTAATAACAGGTAGAATAAGTGATGGTTATAAAATGATTATTTGAGAACCCACACTTATACAGAACTGATCATCATTACCCTCACAATATTGATAACCTAACCAACTCAGGTTTTTTTCAAAAAATAACCTACCTGACATTTATGAAAAAGGATCAAGAACCCTCCAACACTGGTTGACTCCATTAGTCGTGTCTTGGCACCTATGAAAGATTGAAAATATGCTTGGGGACCTGGATTGCTGGGTTCTTGATAGGTCCTCTGACTTTGGAATACCCACAATGCCTTGGGCAAACCGGCACCCACATTGGTACCATGGTGAAAATCCTGAATTTTCTTAGGTTGCTTCTAACCATGGTTCTTTCCCATCCTAAGACTAAATCAAGGTCTCAGGAGTTCAAATTTGACATTTCTGGCATTGAATTTGCCACTGAAAGGCCCAACTCAAGAAGGTGTGGGTGCCGGTTCTCCGTGGCCCAATTCAGTTACCTCATACTAACTCAGGGTTTAGTATTTACATTACATAACACCTACTGCACTCAATTCCTGTACCGGGTTTTATCTCCAGTCCACAAAAGTATTTTCCCAAAAGTTCAAACTATCTTTGCAAGTAAAAGGTTGTGATAAGAGTTCAAATTGGGGTTCACAACCATTTAAGGAGCTGCTTTCCTCCTCCCCCACCCAACTGCAGGATGAGATGCCTCAAAGTTGTAAGCCTAAAAAAGTCCTGGGTTCAAACCCAGTGGAGTGCAGATGAAATTCCTGCCAGCCCTATGTACCTCCATCACCGAATTGTGCCAGATGACAGCTCTTTCATCTAGGTCTTCTTGTTTATTGTGGATTGTCATTTCGTAGTCGTGAGTCCTCTTTGCATAGGGTCTTTACTTGACTTCTGTTGATTGTTTGCTTTTGGTTTTTCTTAGGGTTGTGTCTACTTCTGTTCTTTTTGCCTTGTACTTTTGATGGATGGGCTCCCATCCTTGATTTTTATTTACAGAGTTTTTCCATCTTTGCCAATGAGCTTGACTTGGAGGTACCAAATGGCTTGTCAGGTCGGGTCTGCCATTTGTCTATTAGAAAGTTGCTGAATCCCACTGGTTTTATCCAAAAGGAACAAAAAGGAGCCCCTCCATGCATAGTGCAGCATGATCTGCTAATTTCAACCGCTCTTCTCTCCCAAAAACACAAGAGGACCAATTTTTGCTTTGGAAAATCTTGTACAAATATCTGGTATTTAATTTACAAATTGAGCACATGGGTATCCTACACCATGCAGATTTAAATCCAGATCAAAACGTTTAGCATCATCAATAGTGGGTGTGAGAGAAGTAATGAGAATTATGTGGGTAATTATAGTAACCATAATCACTTTCAGGATTGTAATAAGGAGAGTAGGCTTGGGTGGGTGTGTAAGGACTGTCTGAGTCTCTTAGAGCAAAATTCTGAACCGGAGGCCTGAAAGTAGGAGGATAATAGGGGGGATAGTAGGGATAAGGGGGTGGGTTATAGATTACATTGGTGATGGCCTTGTTGCTGGATCCTGCTGCCTCTTTCTTTTCCTCCTGTTTTTTTTTCTCCTCTGTTTTCTTTGTTTCTGGGATGACCACGAAGTCGGCTTTCTTGTCGACTTTCTTGGCCTTTTTCAGTACTTTTGATTTCTCTACCTTCCCCACAACTAGCACTTTAGAGTGCACTCTGTCTGTCTTCACATCCACAACACCTGCAGAAAGTAAAATAAAATGCACAGAATGGGTATGAGAAATTAGATTAGATAGCGAATCAGTTCCATGGAAAATCACACGCACCCACAGCAAAAGTCGACCCCGCTGCAGAAACAGAGAATATAATTTTGAATTTGTTTCCAGATGGGTTTAGAGTTTCACTCACCCGGCACTTCCCAGACTCTTTCTTTTAAGATGTCCTCACATTTGTCGCAACACATCTTGACATTCATTACCAGTTCCTGTAAATCCAAGCAGGTCGTACAACAGATCATGAGTCATCACAGTAATTTGCTGAATTCAGACAAAAGATGGCTAGCTCGGATCTGGACCCAGCAAATATACACGCAATTAGATGAAGAGAATAATCAATGGGGTAGTATGATCTCCCACCGGATGCTTCTCTTTCTTCTCCTCTTTCTTTTCCGCCGGCTTCTTGTCTTTATTGTCCGCCTTTTTGTCCTCTACCAGCTGCCACCGGGTTCCAGCTGGTGACATCCATGTCGGCCCCCCGGGTCCAAATGTGAAAACCTGGACACACAAAACACGTCTACAATGAGTGACAAACATGCAGCCAGCTTAATTATAGAAGCACCTTTTATCATCTTCTCTATTACTCTGAAATAGATATCACTCTGCCAAAGATCTTTGGCATAGTGACATGCTTCTGGACTAGGGATCCTCATGAGCTGACCTTTTCAGGCTCCTTAGGCTTGGCTGTCGTCCCTACAGGTACCAGCTGCCACCCAGGTGGTGGCATGGTTTGCATCCACCACGGCCCGTTTTGTCCATAAGCGAAAAACTGCACACAAATAAATTCGAGTCTCAAATTCAGCCTCTACAATTCATTCTCACTCTCTAGACTCTGCAAGAACTTGCTGCTGCGCTCTTTCAAATGTGCTATAATAAACTACACAGGAAAACTTCTTTTTCTGAACGAGTAATTCCCAAAACATACCTCGTTATGGTCCTGCATTCTCCCGGATTTTGTCCACACAAAATGATTGATTAATTAATTCCTTGCCACTGAGATAATGGATGCGTAAATCAATCACAAAATCTCAAACGCAGATGAGTAGTTGAAAACCCAACACACAAACACACACACACACACACACACACAATGGCTTCAAGCCAAAGCCACTAATCACTTAGACAAACAAACAAACAGAGCTGAGCAACAACTGAACAATATACAAATCCCAGAGCTGAGGTTCAAACACCCACCTTACACACCCACAACCCCTCCCTAAAAGCCGTGGAGGAATTTCTCACATAGCACAGAAACAACTCAAGACAGAAAGGAGGCAGTTGGAGCAAGAGGAAAAGATGAGGGAGCAGAATACTAGGCTAGAGAGAAAATTTCCAGCGACATGTGCACTCAAAATCAAACAGAGAAAGATAGAGGGAAAAGATTGTTGTACAGACAGAAAACTTCGCAATTGTAATATACTTGACCCCTAAACCCTCGGCTTCCTAGAACAAAGAGAGGCTTGAGGCTCAAGGGTCCGTGAGCTGCGGTCCGCGTACGTACTTTACCGCTGTTTTTTGGGAAATGTCTACGATACCGAAAGTTTAACGCGGTTCACTACAGGCGTCGTGGGTAAGCCGTCGGTACCAGAGAGACGGCGCCACGTCATAAACTGCTGAGTAGACAAGTAGGTACCTAGAACGAACAAAAGTCTTCACATGGGTTTTTAGGAAACTTCCAAGTTCTAATAAGTGATGGGATTTCCGACAAAATGCCCCAAGTGAACCCGCGTTTGGATGGAACCCTAATTCAAGTCACTTGTGGATGAACCTAAATTCATCTCTTTTATTCGCTTCCACCTTGGTCAAGTTAACTTGTTATGTCAAGACTCTACCTACTTTTGCCTTCTTGTAGCTGGCTACTGCGTACCTCCTACTCCACTCCTCTTCCCAATAACTCACTACTGTACCTGTCGTAGAAAAAAAAGGGCCGTGGATCAGATTGCTTTTCCAAAAGTCGTCCACTATCCTTCGTTATAGGGCTCCTCTCCCTACTTCTAAGGGAGCCAATAGGTTTACAGTTTTCTAATAGAGCCTACTAGGTTTGCTTTTTTCTATTTCTTTGGTTCAGCAAAAGGCCTAAACCATAGAATTTTAGCCGAGATTCTCATTCTCAAATGTTGTAGAATGTGTCAAAAGCTCCTTGGCCATATAATCTAGTCTCAGGTTAGTTTTGACATTGATGAAATGATTTTTTTTTTTCGAGAAATTAATTCGTTTTTTAAATTTGAAATTATTGAATTTACCATGATCTATTATGATATTGTCACATGAGTAGTGAAATTATTCAAAGTATAGCATCTGATAATTATGATGATTTTCAACATGTCAATTTCATATTTTCACAAAAAAAATAAAAATTCACTATTTGAAGATGATTTAATGATGAAATTCACCTTAAGGTTAAGGTAGTAGATTGATATCTATTGGGGGAGCTCGAAGTTCCCCAACAATGACAAGCAAGGAAATGTTTATATATATAGGGTTTGCAAGGAAGGAGTTACTAGGAGGAAGAAGGTTTATGGTGTAGCAAGTTTTTTTTTTTATAAAAATTATTTAGGAAAGAATTTTTTGGGTGTGTGTTATTATTATTATTCTTATTTTATTCATTTAAAAAATCTTTCAATTTTGTTTTTTTATGTTATTGTGGTTGTGTTTTTTGTTGTGATAGATGTGGTTTAAATGTTTGGATTAGGATATCAACACAAGAGGTTGAAGTGGTCCCACATCACAAATTTACAAGTTTCATGGGTTTGTTTTAAATATGTGTTAAATTTGTTATTTAATAGGTTGGTTTTGTTTAAACACAATTATTGAACATTATTTCAACACAAAAGTCGTGTGTACAACTTTCATATGTAAACAACACAAATAGATATACAAGAACATTGTTTAAACAATACAAATATGCAGATGACATTCATGTAAAAACAAAGCACACTATATTGATGTTCAAACAATATAAATAGATGAATGATTTACATGTCTATTCCATATGAATTTATGAAAAATAAATTTTGCACAATTATTAATATTGCCAAATCATGGCCCATCAAGTTTGTGATGCACTTGATTAGTCATGGAAGTAACTAGGATCAAATTATGGATGAGATAGTTTTAAATGTTCTAGAAAAATCAATCATATTACAACATATGAGCTAGCTCCTAGCATAATAAAAGATCAAGTAGGTGTAAATGTTTCAGTGAAAGAACCAATTCATGTTGTAACAAATGGGTCACCTGTTAATCCACTAAAAGAACCAATACATGTTGCAATAAATGAATCAAGTCCTCTTACACTAGAAGAACAAGTGCAACACATTGTAGTATTTGTTCTTCCAAGTGACCAATTAAACTATAATTATGTTAATTCATTACCCCACCCTCCCTTTCCATGGGTGAATCTTTTTTGCCCACATTGAAATTGTAATACCCTAATGTTTGGTGGTCTTGTAATTTTTGGCCTAGCAATACCTTCATGTTTCACTTTTCAACCTTTACTTTCAAAAGCAATACCAAGTCAATGTGTTAACCCTGTTATTTTTTTGGGTTTTTATATATGTTTGTTATTTCAGAGCCAAATGGGCCACTTTGATTTGCCAAGGATGGGGTGGCATAGGCTAGATTTTCAAGTATATTTGTTTGCAAGGTTAAGGCTTGTGATGCATTTAATGTAGCTAAATACCTATTGGTTAGACACTTGGGTCACAAGCATGATCTTGCCATAAAGTTGGGGAAGTTTGGTCATTCATACACATAACACAAAAGGTGTCAAGACCATGCATCCATGAATGCATGTGTCTTAAATAACCCCTTCATTAGGTTTTATCGCAATGAGCCAAAGGCAATTCATCGAAATGCTAGCAGGTGAACATGTGAGCCTACTCATTTGAATAGAAAAGAATCTTTGAAAATATTCCATGCCATGTCATGGAATATTCTTGGTATATTTGTTTTCCACGTGGCAAACTTTAAATGATGTGGCAAATATACCATGACATGGCATGGAATATTGTGTCACGTCTCTTGCATTTTTTTAGGGAGTAACAATGGTTTATAGAACATGGGTTTGGCAAATAGAACTCTTGACTATAGTTTAATGTGAGGGTTTGAAAACAAAAGAAGACAAAAACATGCATTTCGTCATCCTTGGTGCAACCAATATTCCAAATGTTTAAAGCTTTTTGAATAAAATATAAAAATTTCAAAATTGTTGAAATGGGTGGAAATTGCATGGTTGAGAAATATTTGATGAAATTAAAATTTCAAAATCTTTAAATATTTGCCAAACATGTGTCGAAATGGCAAAGGTACTACAATATTATACATGAACCAATATACATGAAAGCATGTAATGATTGTCAAAAGTTTTATTGATGGCATCAACTTAAATGGAAATAAATTTATGAACAACAGTAATGTATATTCACCAAAACAAAATCAATTTACATCTCATGGAAACTGGAATCCAAACTTCTTACATAGTCCAAACAATAATTGAAAGCTTCATGAATGACAAAATCACAATTGATTTGATGCAGATACACTTGTGATGTATTAAAGGCTAAAGGCACTTCAACAAATGTTGAACTTCATCCCAACTACATGTACATTGATGAATGAGCTCTTCTGTGAACCCATAAAACATAATCATTTGTAAGATGTGATACACATGTTTACATTACACATACACCCCATGGCCACCCAGAGAACTTGCCAACATTGTGACAAAATCGACACATGAACATCCAAGGGAAATTTCCAATAGTCACATCGTATCCTTTGTCATCTAAAATAATACTGTAAATTTGTCCATACCCAAGTGGGGGGATATCAACAATGGGGAAAACACTAGTGCATTGGAAAAGTAACTTCCTAGCTTCCCAATTGTTGGTGTGATGTTGTCTTCAGGGGGGACACTACTAAAAAGAAGTAGAAAATACATGAATAAAAATATAGGGTGCAATATATTGGTTGTTGGGTAAAAATTATAAGTTAATTAGTTTTAAAATAGGGTACATTTTATTCAAATAATAAAGTTAATTATAATATAGGATATGTAATCATTTAAAATAATGGATTATAATTAACATAGGGTAGCTTTAATATGTATATATATATATAAATAAAATAATAATATGATGATAAAAAATGGGTTGAACAATTATCTAATACCCCCCTTAAAAATGGTCGTTTGACGCACGTAAATCCCAAACTTTACACTAAATGCCCCCCTTGGGGTTGTTGTGTTAATTTGAAGACTAAAGGATGTTTCACCTTCTTACCACCATGAGTTGTAGGCCAACAACTTACATCAAATGACTTCACAAGATTGTGGCATTTCATAGTAAGCACATGGGAATTGTTCAAACTAGAAAATTGGAAGCCAAATAAACTTTGAACATTGTTTCTACGTAGGCAATCAAATGAAAACCTTCTTTTTTTATAGAATTGTTACCTTTTTTTGAGTTAAGTTAATATTTTCTTGCATGGGCCATAAAGTTGGAACAACAAGTTTAACAACTATAAATTTTTGTGTTGTTCCACTGACGTAACAATTAAAGTCATCAACACAAAACCAATGCTTGTGGTGTTTGAATGATTTGTTGTAATATTCAACCTAGAAACCTGAGTAACATGGAATAGGAATTCTGCTTACATATTTGTAAAGGTTGATCCTTGCTTTGCATTTAAGCCCAATGGTTTTTTGGAGTGTTGAACATTGAATTGCAAAATTTTGTGGGCATCATTCAATATGCCACTAGCCATCAACACAAATTTTTCCTTCAATTCTAGGCCACTTCGAAATACCAAAGGTAACAAATTATGAGGATTAGAGGGTGATTGCTGAATGCATACATCCTCTACATTATTGGGCACAACAATAAGAACAATTACTCGTGGACGAAAGAAATTCACACAATTAGGATGATGGGAATCATTGTTTGTGTTAAGAGGAAAATGAATAGGTCACTTTGCAATCCCGAAAACCTCTTCTCCTTCCAAGTGAATAGGCGATTTGTGAAGGAAGACTCAAACATGTAATTTGTGACATCTACCACAAGTTTAGCAAAATCATTTGACCCATAAACCCTACTCAACAACAATTCATTCCTATCAGGACCATGATCAGGTGGACCACCTTGCAAGTATTATTTATAAAATGTAGATTGTTTAAAAACACAAACATAGTTGTTGGATGTTGTTGTGTATAGACAAGTGTCACATTTTCCCAACTACTACAACTATATGTTATAGACAGGTTTGGCCAAATTAGAAATGGGCATGTCAGTTCACTGTTCATCATTAAACTTTTGCAAATGAAAGGAAATTAAATATCAACAAAATCTATAATCTCGCAACAAAGATGGAGGCAAAGATGGAAGTAGAGTCCAAATGGAACTTGATTGCGAATGGATTCCCAATTTTGAATCAATAGAAGAGAAAAGGAGTCATAGGATGTTCATAGGTGAAATGTTCACATGGACCATGAAACCTCCCCATTGCCTAACATGAAAATGTTAGAAGCTTAGCCAATTTGTAAGCTCATGGTAAACTTGCTTCAAAAGCAACGCTTAATGATAGCCACCAATAACGAATTATAACATAGAGATTATCAACCTCCACTAAGGATTTTGCATTCTTGTATTGGTGGCAAAGAGCTTTGTGTTGATATTGCAATCCATGTTTGATCAACTATTTGGTGTGCCTATTGAACGATTGAATCTAATGGAATAAACATGTGTGTTTTTTATCAACCAACTTGATAGAAGGGCTCATAACCATAAACAATTATGACATCGTTCCAATTGGCTTGTGTGATATAAACCATGAATCCTTTAAAATTCAGTTTTGAAAACTTGTTCAACATTGTTTCATTAAGCTTTGTCCACATGATATGTTGAACTTTAGTGTCCTCATACTACATGTCACAAATTGCAATGGTCATCACTTTACAATAAGCAAGATTGTACACATGAGAATCCATAGTTGTCTAGCCATCAAAATGCTTCACATGATCAAACATGACCCAAGCATTCTACAAATCCTTTGTAGGTTGCATTTGCGTGACAAGGCTAACTCCACTCCTCACACTATTTATCAACGTCTTGAAAATGAAAACCTTATGTCCTACAACTTGTTTTCAAAAACAACATTTTTAAATGTAGTCATAACGACTTTTGGACTTCAGTTCAAGGATGTTATCACTATAGCCACACCCTAAACAATGTTTGAAAAAAGCAACCAAGTTACGAACGTTGGGTGAATTTAGTTTTAAAAACTTGATTTGGATTTGCTCCAGTTGTTTACCCTTTAAAAGATCCATCAGGCCATCACCACTATCTTCAAACAAATGCGTAATTAAGAAAGTCTTATTAACACTCAATGAAATCGCAAATATCTTAACATTAGGCATGGGATTGACCTCCTTTGCGATCAACCTTCTAGTCTCATCCACAAACTTTTTGCACTTACCATCCACCATAGGATGTTTGTGGAGCCTAAGATGAATCACTACTCTTAAGATTGATCGGAGTCTATGTACAACATAATAGATTCATCCACTACAATCCATGACATAGAGTGGATGAGCATGACAGAATTTGCATGCAAGGGATGAAACAGATGGAGATAATGCAATTTGGCCTATGATTGGAATATGTGTGCACTCACCACATTAGAAGATTTTAGTGTGAGAAGTAGTGTGCACGAAGTTCTCACAATTGTCTTATACACAACATAAGTGACCCAAGTAACAAGCCTTCTTGAAACTAAGCTCAAAATTTTTTTATATATTAATTGTGATCACCTTGCACCAAGCATGTCCATTATACTTTCTATCCATGCCTTGCATTTGCAAAAGCTCGTGAACAATTAGAAGCACAAGTGGTAATTTGAAATGGACATTTCCATTAAAAGCAATCGGGGAATTGAACTTTTTGAAAAGTATCGTGCTATAATCCAAATTTTGTAATTCATTGGTGGTATATATAAGGAACAACATAACATGGAGGTAAGAAACAACAAATTGAATACTACTAGTCGGGCTAGAAGGTCATGGTGACCACGGGGCAATAGATTAAAAAATCGTTATCGATGATTTGATTGAAAAAGGAAGTGGTGTCAAGTCATCACTTGAGGAAGAATCAGATAGTTCAATGAAAAAAAAAGATGTAAAAATGTTTAAACATTGAAGGAGAATCTTAGGAACCTTGTGTTCCTCTTTCACAATCTTGACAACAAAACCTACAATTCTTGGCATGAGAATGGTATTTTGATAATTGTGAGTTAAATTATCATGAACAATGCAATAATAGCCAAAGCCAACCACCCATTAACGCCCTTGAGAGGACATGGTAGGAATTAGGTATAACAAACTCAAAACCAAGTTATTAGAGTCATACAAAACATCCTTGGATATATGTAAAAAACCTAGCTGAAAAGCAAACATAGTGAACAAACATTGTTTAAAAAAAAAAGTTGTGCCTAAAGCATCGACCATGATGGTGAGGTCCAAGTGGCCAACAACATGAAATGTCGCCATATTACTAGGTGCACAAGGATGAGACTGAACTAATTGAAAACAAAATGACAAAGCAAGAACAATAACAATAGAAGTGAAAAAAATTAAAAGGCACAAACTAGAACAATTTAAAGGATGGGAAGGAGGAACCTTGGAAATACGATCCAAATAAACAATCGAAAAACCAAGGAAGATTAATGTTAGCAATGACTATGTTTTATAATGGAATGTGGTGAACATTATTAAACATGGAACATAATGTTTAAACAAGTATGCAAAACCTTCAAAACCCAACGAATAATTTCAATAGGTTGAGTGTCACAACCCCACTTTGAGGGAAGTGTGAGGTCGCCACTCACACTCCCGAAAATGGGACTTGGGAGTCCTTCGGGACTCCCGAAAACTCAAACACAATTGCAGGGGTCAAAACACCTTGCATTGAAGTGTTCTTTATACCGTTGGAAAGGTCTTGAAGTGTAGATGTCCAAAATGGCCTTGCATAATCCATTTGGATATCTTTAGCATGAGTTATAGTCGAATGAAGGGCCAGGAGTCAAACTGGTAGTTTGATTCCCGATCACTAAAAGTCAGGAATCGACCCGATCCCGGTGTGTGCAGGTGGAGTGCAACACACCGTTGGAAAGATCTCAAAGAAAGCTACAACTTTGCTTTTGACTTCGTCCCAATCGGAGGTTGAAGCGAGAAATTATGAATGCCCAAAGTCCTGGGAGTCCAAACCTGGACAATTTCGGGACTCCACTTTGGGAGTCCCGGGAAAAAGTGCCATTCGGATGCAAGTGCAGCGATGAAATGCAGAGAATACTATATGGGGGAAGGTGGTGGCTTCCCCCGAGTCCGGGCCGTGGTGAATCAAATGAGTCCAAGGTTGCCCATGGCTTGTCCTAACACCAAGGGTGTTCCAGAATGCAAACTAACCAACTTGTTGGTTGGTTTGATGTAGGTTCAAGTGAGTGAATAGCTTGTCCCTCTTCCTAGTCCAATCCCGAAGCCTCAGCATGCCCCTCTACCCCTTTTAGTGCTAAGAGCTAGGAGCATGCCCCAAGTCCTTCCCAATTCCGCAACTTGAACAAGTTAGTCCCAATTTGGGACTAACCAAGGACTTAAGAGCGCGTCATTGAGCATTATTATTTGAATTGCCACTAGTAGAAAAATATGTCCTTTTTGACTTTGTTGACTAAAAAAGTTGCAAAAATATCATTGTCAATTGAAATAGTCAAAATTTTAATTAATAATGACATTTTTTTTATAGTAGAGAAAAACAAGTTGAAAATGACATGTTTTCTACTATTGTGCATAATTATACTAGATATGAAGCACAAACAAAAAATTGAAAACTAGTGTCAAGAGTTGTTTAAAGAGATTGGAACCCATAACGGCATGGATTTGATTGTGAAAGGCCATATCAAACAAAGAAGGAATGTATTGCCAGCACAAAAATATGGAAGTAAGCTTTTAAACACATAATATATTGGTTAGGTATACATTATTTTTAATTGCAATATATAAAAGGTGCAAAGTGTAATATGCAAATTGAAATAGGTGGAAGCGAATAGTTAAACCAAAGGCTAAAAGCAAAGCAATTAAACCACACAAAATATGTCAAATTAACGATGATTAACGTAATGGAGACAAATCATGTGAAATGTTATTGTTAAGATATCATTGACAATAAAGAATACAACAAATAATAATGAAAAATACATTGATAACATGTTGTCGACATTATCAAATTCCAAGATGCCAAATCAGAAATTGTCAAGTGCTCCATGATTGCAACATATGGAAAGCCATATATATATGAAATATGCCATTATAATGTGTGAGATTCATATACCTCCTAGGTTGCCCATTTTTATTAAAGCACCATATATGTGTCCTAGAAATAAAAGTGTATTATAAATACATCATATGTATCAGCAAAGTATATTCATTTGCATGTGATTCAATTGAATCCTAAAGATGTGCATTAGAGCTATATTTATATTTGGACCACATTTGTAAACACACGTTTAGATTCATTTGGAACTCCATCCTAGGTCAGCACATATCTTGTACGCACCATATGCACCACATGTCCTGTATGCACCATATGTAGCATATGAACAATATGTAACAATTGGAACATATGTAATGTATGTATCATATGCACTCAAGGTAATATTTGAAACATATGTACCACATGAATATGAATGATGCCTAAAAGAGTGCAATAAATATGTTTTATCCATTTAAATGTAAGGATAAAATGTGTACTCCATAGAGAGATAAGTACATACATACATGTGCATGTGCGATGTATATGACAGTGTATGCATTTGGAAAACTATGGTTTTGCATGTGATTTCAATGTATCCAAGGAATAAAAAGTGCAAATACATGGTATGACCATTGGGATATGTAACGCTTCTTTCAAAATTTATTTTAATATATTTTTGGATGTGAATCCTAGCTCCATTTCCATGTGTAGGGAAAGATGTATGCATATGAATATCTAACAAAAGTATGTAAAAATTACATACCCATGGAATATTTTCACAAACTGAATCAAACCAACACTTTTGTAGAGGTAATAAGGTTTAGGGTTTGAATTAATTAATATATAAGTAATGTGTCCAGCCTATATTCCCATACTTTTAACTCGCATTATAAATTCCAATTGCTAGTTGTCCAAATGTAGAGTTCCAATTTTTGAAAGGAAGGAATCACTAGAAGAAAAACATTTATTTTCAACTAGTCTTTGTGACTAAATTTTAGTTGCAAGAGACATTTTGCAACTAAAATCCTTTTAGTCGCCTAAGACAAGTCGCATGTGATAAACTAATCGCAAATCACAAAGGGTATTATATGAAAGAAAAAGTCAACAAATACATTTCGTCCTTTAACTCCATTGTATACATATTGTCACATATGACTAAAATGCAACTATTTTGGTCACAATTGAGGGCAAATCATGTGCTGCCATGTGTCTTAATATTTGATTATTTAAAATATACATTATAAAATTATTATTATTTTGAAATAATCTAAGACGTTCAATTCAAATATTTGGATGATTTTACATTGTGACACGTGGCCCAATGTAAATATGCCATGTGGCATTATAAATTTAATTTAATAAAAAATTAATATTAGGTTGGTAGGTACCTAGGTAGGTACATAAATAGGTGCCTACAATGTTAGGCTACCTACTTACTTACCTACCTACCTACTTAGGTCAAAAAGTAAATAGGTTGATTCTACCTTCCTAGGTTAAATACCTACTCATATAGGTACATACTTAGGTAGGTAGGTACATAGGCCGACCTAGATGGCTAGGTCAAACTAAGTACCTACCTAGCTAAATAGATAAGTAGGTTA
>Ga0116231_10001879_pt1 | contig 43677 bp, 34 predicted proteins | sample S1TSphgellanicum_2_FD_89695 | JGI IMG/M metagenome (GOLD analysis project Ga0116231, IMG submission 89695) | Host-associated microbial communities from peat moss isolated from Minnesota, USA - S1T2_Fd - Sphagnum magellanicum MG | ecosystem: Host-associated > Plants > Peat moss > Unclassified... | reverse complement strand
TTTTTTTTTTTTTAAATTTTTTTTTTTTTTTTTTTTTTTTTTTTTTTTTTTTTTTTTTTTTTTTTTTTTTTTTTTTTTTTTTTTTTTTTTTTTTTTTTTTTTTTTTTTTTTTTTTTTTTCCTTTTGTGAAATGATAATGGTATTTCAATATGTTTCATTTTCACATGAAAAAAAAGTTGGGTATTTTTTTTCAATCTTGATGCAACTCTCATTGTCATAATTGATTGTCGTTGTTCCATTTTTGAACAAGTTGTTTTATTCCCCGAGATGTTTTTAGTCATACATGTTGTCTATTTTGCTTTTTCAAAAACAAATGTGATTTTTATCTTTTGTTAAGGAAAGTGTTATGTCAAATTTTGTCTTTTGCAACTCAAAATAATTGAAGAAATACCCTCCTTGAAAAGGTATCCATTTGTGAATTTACTAAATTTGGGATTGTTAGGTTAATTAGAATATTTGAAGGTATTAACCATGCATTAATAACATATTTGGTTTTTGTAAGTGTTAAATTTTTTTAAAATAAAATTTATTAATTATTATGAATTAGCTTGTTAATTTTAATTAATGATGCATATTTTGAATTAATTTTAACAATGTATTGAATATAGATTTTATTTTGATACGTGTTAAATTAAATTTTTTGTAATTATTAGTTACATTATTAATTTTAGTTAGTGATTCATATTTGAATTAGTTCTTACTTGTTATGTAATTAATTTAACTACTAGTTAGTAATTTTGATCTGAATTAATTTTTATTTAATGCTTGCTAAGGAGTTGAATTTGAATCTATTGTCACCTATTCATTTGTAATACATATATAAAAGTTCATTTTGTTAATTTTTGAATTTGAATCTATACATTGTGTATAATTTGAACATCCATGCATATGAAATAATGAAATTTTTATGTACATGTTATTTTAAAAGTGTATATTTTATCTATATCAACATTTGACGACCATTTTTTGGGATTAAATTCATTTTGGTCATTTCCAACAAAAAGGTAAATCTAAATTAGATATTTCTAGGAGATCTTATACATTTGTTATTTTCCTTTTGTAAAGAAAAGAGTATATTATCATGTATTCATAGTTTTGAACTTAAATTTTTTTTTTTGTTTGAATTTTGTTTTGTAGTTTGTTTAATTAAGAAATTTCAAAAAACACACAAATTGGGAATTGGAAACCATTTAATGAACAACTAGTGTTAGAATCACATTCCAAAACAACATCTTTAGCACATTGGAAAAATCAACAACTTATGGATGCGTAAAAAAACACCTCAATTCAATTGGAGGATTCACCTAAAAGAAGGAAGTACCGCACAAATAATATTTTTTCAATCAACGATAAATGGGTTAGTTTTTTAATGTTTTAAAATTACTAATACACAATCAAAATTATTTTTCAGCAAGTCATAATACTCCATATTAGATGAAACTTAAGAGTTTAGTCGTTGAGTACATGTTCACAACCTTGAAGAACATAATCAACATAGGGGTTTTACATTACAACCCTTGCTAAGATTCAGTTACAACAACTTACTACAAAAGTTTTGAACAATTGCCTTCAATTTAACTCACATACATACTTGCATGCAAATTGACATTAACAACTTACACATGTTCTTCAACCATTTTTATGCTATTAACAAACAAATTGAAAGCAAAACCTAGGCATCGACTCTGGTTATTTCACCTTTCAATACAACCACAAATGGTTCATGTGGTACAATAGGCACCAATATTTGATCCAACATTTAATATATTGTTTGATTTAGTACATGTGTGAAATATCAAAGGTTCACATGTGTGCATTTCCTTTATCACCACTAGGTATAACAACTATGATTTCAACACAATTGCAACAAGAAATAAAATTCAACTTATGATACTAATACCCCAACGAGGTGTTGAAACAACAATCTCACCATGAGATAACACAACAAATATTCACATCACAGAAAAACCACAAGAATAAATCACATCTACAACCATAATATTTTTGTTTTCACATTTATTTGGATGGATTTACCAAACCAAAAACTAGTAATGGATGAATGCATCAAGATCGATGTTTTTTTTTAGTTTAAAATATTTTTCAAATAATTATGATGACATAATCTAGGGGGAAAAAAAGGGGGTAATGTTAATCATGCATTTAGTTTAAATTTGACTTTTGTTAATGTTAAATTATAATCTTTGTAACTATTAACCGATTAATTATTAATTTCCTTGCTAATGTTAATTAGTGGCTCATATTTGAATTAACTCCTATTTATTGTTAAATAATTAATTTAACTACTATTTAATAGTTTAGATTTGAATTAGTTCTTACTTAGTGTTAGGTAATTAGATTAATTATTAGTAAGAACCACCTAGCCTATATAAGGAGGTGAGTTTGAATATATTGTCATTCCTATTCATTTGTAATACCGACATGAAAGTGTGTTTTATTAACTTTTGAATTTGAATTTATACATTATGTTTAGTTTGAACATGCATGCATAGGAAATAATGAGTTTTTTGTGTACATGTCTTTTTAGAAATGTATATTTTGTTTATCAACAAAAGTTTTTTAATTTGATACTATTTTTTCTTGAATACATGATACCAAAACCTTTAATTCCTTTCAAATATCAACATGTGTCATAATTACTTCCATATGAGATGGTTGTGGTTCAATATCAAGTCCATTCACTACTCTTACCATGTATGCAATAATGGGTCAAGAGTCCATGAGACCTATAGATGAGTTTTTTCACAATTTGTTTGTGAAGTCTGGGGTCAACATTTTCAACACCCATTGTTGGTGAGCAATTCACTCTTCCTTTTTCCATCAATGTATTTAGAAAATGGCAAAACTCCATCTTTAAATGTGCAAAAATCCTTACTATATACATATTTTGTGTAATGAACATTTAGTTTGGAATTTTGATATTTTTGTGTTATTAAATATTTCACCAAGAATCCAAAGTCAATAATGTCAAAGGTGTTTTTCATTTTATCCTAAATAATCAAATTTATTTTAATGCTTATGATTATTAATTATCGATAAATCATATGCATATTGTCATCAACATTGAGAACATACAATCCATGGTCTGTATAATGTGATGGACACTTGTTATTATCAAAACCATGTCATTTTAAATATATGTCACCTTCATGGTGATCATAAAATTTGTCTTCTTTAGTTTATAAACCAAATGTCACAACCTTAACATTGGGCCTATGACCAAGGCTAGGGCAAAGTAAAGAGGAAATGAGTTAAGAGCAAGTTAAGGCAAAAAAAAAAGGTCTAAAACATTGGGAGAATGAAAAAAAAACATTCCCATGACTCCTAAGATGATCTCCCACTTTAAGAGATGGGAGTTTTGAAGTGTTTTTAACCTTTGGGCCAAAAGTGCAAGGGGTAAACCTTGTTAAAATCTAAAGTTTTTATATAATTGAAAAGTTTTTAAATTTTGAAATTTTGAAATTGAGCTCACATACTCCATTTGAAGTTAGGAGCTAGGAGTTATGGCCAAAAGAAAATTCAAAATCAAAACCAACAATTTGACTTTCAACCACAAAAACATGTTGTTTTAGCTCCATTTCCATTAACAACTTGCATTATTTGGCTTGTGGAAGTGACTTATCTATGAAGAGCTCATGAACATGTCACGTAGTCTTAGGTTTCATCTTGGGGCTTTCACACACCCATATTTTTTTAATGCATAAAATTAAGGACACATACCCCAAGTTTTTTTTTTTTTTTTCCCCACAATTGCCCTTTGAACGTTCATCCCTCAAGTCTTGGCAAAAACTTAAGGGTGTGTCACCAAATGTTCCTTCCCTTTTGATTCACAACCTTGTGGATGAACCATAAGAAATTGTTTTTATAAATCCACTTTTAGGAAGGTGATTTTGACATTTAACAACCAAATGCATGTATCTTCCAACTTTCACGAATAGTTGTGACAATGACCAACCTTTTTTAACCTCATTTTATGATTGAAGCAAATGTATTTATAAAAATTTATTCCTTTTTTTTATTGGAAACCCTTAACAACCAATCGTGCTTTATGTTTTTGTAGTTTTCCTTTTGAATTTGTCTTAATTATAAATACCCAATTTGTTGATGATTAGATGTTTCTTAGTGGTAGGTTCAAGTTAGCTACCAATTGTGATTACAATTTCGATGGAATCCATCTTTGATTACATGTCACATCACCATTGTGCATTGATAATTACTTCTTAAAACATGGTGTGATGGTTGCTTTGTTAGATTAATGAACAAAGCTTATGTAGAAGTCGCTTGTTCAAGCAATTGATTTTGTTAATTTTCATGAATTTTTCAAATGATGATTATTATTTTATATTACAAGAATTATTGATGGGCCACATTATTTGAAATTCATGCTTTGAGGATGATGTGGTTTCGTCATTATTTGATGTTCTTAAGTCACTTTGCATATATGACTATGAACATGGCAATTGTTTTACAACCCAAAGACTGAATGAATGACACAATATGTGAAGTTGAATTACTACTTACAAGGATTTATTATTTCACTGAAGTTCAAAATGTTGGTTTAATAGAAGCCTTAAAGCTCAAGACCAATTATGTTTTTGGACAATTGATTAAGAGCTAACTACTATAAGAACTTGTTAACTTGACTCCTAACAAGTGGACTTTAACATGTAAGGGTCTTGTTTCAACCTTTGACATCAATGTTATTTGAAATATCAAATAATAAATTTGAACATACATTTAAGTGTGTTCACAAATACAATGTCATCATATTGATCAATGGAGACATATTTCATAGCATAATTTTTTATAATGGAATTCTACCATGTGGCATAATTTGCTTTAATGGGATTCTACCATGTGTGACATAAATTATTTTAATGGGAATATATCATTTAGCAAAATTTGGGTGAAATTCATGAAAATTAAATAAATTTTGGCCAAAGTAAAATTTATACCAATATTTAAATAGTTGTAAGTAGGTTAAGGAAATAAGTAATCTAAAGGGTAGGAATGTAAATATTTTTATTTTATTTTGAGTTTAGCCTTTATGGTTAAGCCTCTTTGATTGGTTCATCCCAAATGACACATGTTTCTTAGTATGAAAATGTAAAAAAAAACACATTCATTATGCAATTTACAAAATGATAATGGAGAACAAAACATATGGGATGTCATATGGGACAACCCTATCCTTTGTTTTCCTTTTTAATTTTATAAACTATAAAATGAAATAGGTAAGTAAGTAACTACTAAATTAATAATTAGCTAATTAATTAACCACTAACTAATGACCTACCCACCTACTCATTTACATACGTATTATTTATTATTCCTTAATACTACTAATTAATTCATAATAATAATTTTGTCAAAAATTATTAATTATCACATATTAAATATAGTGCCTAGTTAGTATGTAATAATAGTAATTCATCAATGATTATTAATTATTTTATTTGATAATAATTAAAGGATAATAAACTAACTAACTAATAAGTTAAAAGTTATTAAATAATATTTCATAAATAAAATTTGATTAATTATCACTATTAATTAAAAGGGTTCATAGGATTCATTTTAAACTTGAAGAGTTTTTTGAACACATTTGGTTACATATGAGTTGTTCAAGAGAAAAAAGGAATTCATTTTGTGGACCTTTTTCCTTCTTGATTTTTTCATGCATTTTGTTAAGTAAAAAGGGTGGGTTTTCCCCTTCTACACATGGGATTCCTACTATAAAACCACAATGTCATTATCTTTTCAATAGTTTAATTTTTATTTCGTTCTTGAAACTTTTGAACATAGTCAAGATTTCTTATTTTATTTTATGAACCATAGCTTAATTCTCCCATTACAATCATTTATAAAAGTGATAAAATATTGACATGGAGAAAGATGGGGTTGACATAGGTCCACTGAAGTCCCTACACATATTAATTGCAAAGGATGATGAACTTTTAGTTTTGCACATTTAAGAATGATTTTTCTAGGTAGTTTTCCTTATCATGCATCATTTGCACATAGGGGTGACTTTTGGGAGCTTGAGTGCTAGTGATACAATGTTCAATTATTATCAAGGAAATGTAATAATTGATAATTTAAATGACCAATTCTATGATTCCACAATTATATTTTGGAACTAGATTTTAAGAAGTTTGGTTGTAGTTTAATGAGAAAATGTAGTCCACTTTGAGGCTCAATAAAATGAACATATAAATTATACAATCCATCTATGATATTTGCATTTCCCTTTATCACTACCTTGCTAGTTTTTTCAATTTTGATGACTAAAGTTTTTTTGCATGGAAAACAACCATATAAATATATATTCAATTAGCAATCATGACACCTAGGTAGGTAGATAGGTAGGTAGGTTAAATAGATAGTTTAATTTTCTTTTTTTTTTTTGTTTAATTTCTAAGGTCAAGTCATTTTGATTGGTTCATCCCAAATGACATTTATTTTTAATTTTGATTTTAAAACATTTTTTCAATGATTTTAGTGCATTTTCTTATATAATTAAAAAAATTGAAAGGGAGGACAAAATATATGGGATATATTTTATAGTCACAAATTAATTTGCGACTAGTTTACAACTTAAAATATACCCCATATATTTTGTCCTCCTTTTTAATTTTGCAAATTACATAACAATGTGTGCACTAGAACCATTCAAACTTGGTTAAACTTTGGTTAGTATTTGGTAAATTAAAACTTGTTTAAACCTTGGTTAAACTATAGCTAAATTATGGCAAAACATTGACAAAATAAGATTTTGGTTAAACCTTGGTAATTTGAAACTTGATAAAATTTTAATTAAATTAAAATTTGGCTAATGTAAACTTTAAACTAGAAATTGTCTAAACCTTAATCAAACCTTGTTTAAATAAAAAAACTTGGCTAAACTTGAGTAAAACAAAACTTGGTCAAACTTTGATTAAATTGTGGCTAAACATTGGCAAAATTAAAACTTGACTAAACAATGACAAAATTTTGGTTGAATAAAACTTGATTAAATGTTGGTTGAATTTAATCTAACTTAGGTTAAACCTAGGTTATGCCCAAACATAAGTCATGTCACATGGCACCTAAGTTAAATGGGTAAATAACCTTAATATACATAAATTATATATATATATATACACACATAATATATTACTTGGGGTTAGGTCCTTCCCATAGTGGTGTGACTAATTTTAATCATTATTATAATTAATGTGACATATATGGCCTTTCTTGGATGAAAATCATATTTTAAATTATTCATATGAAAGGATGAAAAATAAAATCACAACCTAGCTGCAATATACTCAAAAGAATGACCAAACTTAAATGGTTGTAACTATGGTGTGTGCACACGACACAATGCACACACACATTTCAAGGTTCAAATTTGCAAATTCACAAAAACAAATTCCAATGTTGAGTTTAAAATCTTGCCATGTAAATTCAAACAACAACCTTTGATTTAACAATTAAGACACAATGCACTTGCACACATGTGCATAGCTAATCATAACAAAACACTGAGATTGGAAAAATGTCGAGAGAAACTTGTAACTTGAAAAAATGTCATGAAACATTTGAAGATATGCATTGAAAAGAAGCCTTAAACCCTAATCATCATGTTCATTGTCACTTGTAACGTTCCTTCTTCACTACCAATGTTGAACATTCAAGAATCAAAACAAGTTGCAAACACATTGATGATCTTGTAAGTGTGCACAACATTTAAATTGTAAGTTTGCAACGTTTTCATCTGTTGCCATGCACATTGCACAACTATTAAAAGGCAATTGAGATTTGGAAGTAGACATTTAAACGTTCATTGTTAAACCCTTCACATAGTAACGAATGAGCAAGGTTGGTTACTATTTGAATGGTTTAACGATGGTGATAACGCTCTCAATGTTGTTGAATGATTTGACAATTAGATGATTGAGATGCCCCGTGGTAGGTGATCTAATGGCTAGAGAGCCACCTCCTTTGGCATCCTTGTTCATTATAAAATAGACCTTTTTTTAATATTAAAACTTATAAGTTTAAGGTGGCTATTCAATGTCGATCATGATGGTGCGTAAGATTTTTGGCAAAAAGGCTAGGTTTTTCAACTTTTTTTTTCCCTTTGTTGATGTGGCCAGCCTTTGGCTAATGGGGAATTTTGGCAATAACTTGCCCAAAAAGAAACTCTAGGTGAGTGTCTCTAGATAGTGGGAACCCATTAAAATAGTGAGTGGGTTTCTAAATTTTTTGCATTCTAAATTTGGCTACATGCTAGAGCTATGATGCTGTACCTAGATTTGGCTACATGCTAGATATTATCGCCGATTATCGGCGATTATCGCCAAATCCTGATTAGATGATCGCCGCTTCAGCTACCATCACAAAATTGGAAAACAAAGAAACCCTAAGAATCCAACTCATGGAAGGAGTCATGGAGAACAACAACTGCATCTCTTCAGCGCTCTCAGAACTGCATCTTCTTCTTCTTCTTCTTCGGCGTCAGCTGTGCAGATGCTAATCTCGGCAACAAAACAAAACAAACAAACAAAGCCTGAAGAAGAAGATGCTAATCTCGGCAACAAAACAAAACAAACAAACAAACAAACAAAGCCTGAGAAAAGCTCCACACGTGGGTGATCTTAATCTCTAGTTACACAGCCTTGTGTGATTGTGTGTGTGTGTATGTGTGTTTTTGTTGTGTGTATGTGTTTGTGTGCCGCTTGGTATATATTGCACTTGATGATGATGATAATGCAGGAATCATGGGTAAGTTTGTCATGCACCCCATATTCTGCAGCATCACCACTGCAACTAGCAGCAGCAGCAGCAGCAGCAACAACAACAATAGATTCTAGATTTACAGCATCCAGTCTACTAGTGCAGTAATTTCTATAAGTGGGTTGTGCAGGCAGGTTGTGAAGCCCTAGTGGAACCCCCTACTTTTTGTTTGTTTGTTTGTTTTCCCGATCAAGGGTTTAGTGCTGCTTCAAGAATCATTAAGTTATTTGGTGATCTTCTTGTCTACATAGATGATATTCCCAAGCTTTGAAACAAAAAGGAATTCTGTGTCTTCTTTTTTTTCTGCTATCTAGCTCTAGCTATGCAAACACATGCACACAGGAAAACGTCCGTGCTCTGTCTGACAGCCGGGTTGAGCGAGGTTCTCAAAGGGAGACCGGCTTGCATATGATCTGCTCGACTCTACACTGTTCCACTCCCCTCGATGGAGGAGTAAACACATTTGTTCCAGACTCATCAGCACTTTGTTTGTGCATCAGGTATGCCGCTGTAGTGCACTACTCTCTCTTTGTGTATGTGTGTATACATGTGTGTGTGAGAGAGAGAGACTGAGAGAGATTGAGAGTGAGAGACAGAGACATCGTTTGTTTTTGGTGCAAACTTCTGTTTTGAGGGATCCTTGGACGGTTCATGTAATCATGCCGCGAGAATGGTTCGAATGAATTTTTGGGGTTCAGCAGAGATCCCGCTCTCATGCATGAGTCGCTTGCAAAGCAAAGCGGCTGCAACAGCTGCTGCTCCAGGGTTCCTGTTTAGGAAACTCAATACCTCAGGAACTTCCTCTTTACCAAAGCTAAGCTGCACAGTTTTACTGTTTGCTGAAGAAGAAGAAGAAGAAGAAGAAGAAGATGATGTTTTATTCTAATTTTCCCATTGTCAAACAATTGATTTCATGTAACTTGCATACCCTGGGAAATTCAAATTTTTCTTGATCATGGTCCCATGACAGGGAATCCTATTAAAAAAGGTTTCTTGTAATGATCCAGTGCAGAGATTCCAGAACCAGCTTCATGAGCATGGGTGGCTTTCGAAGCTCATAGCAATCCTGTGACAAATCTCTCTGAGTACTTAGACCTGCAGTACAGTGCTTGCAACAACTTCATGAGCTAATTCCTAAGCTGAACACTGTCCAGAAGAGAACAAATTGCTTGTTGCAGGAGTGAATGAAACAGTTACAACACTTGAGCTCTGACAGGCCTAATTTGTTTTTTGATGAGAAGAAGAAGAGGAAGAAAGGAATCTGCAGCAGCATCATGGGCATGAACATACCACTCAAGCTTCAACTGTTGTCACGAGGACGGCCGTGTTTTGTCCTCCTCCTTATGGGCACTGGACTAATGTTTGCCCTGGGGATGATTCAGTGGATCATTGCAAGTACTAGATCATCAAACTTCAGGTTTGAATCTTCCCCAGCATTTCTGCTGCAGATGAGTCAGGCTTTGGAGGGTGTAGTTTTAAGCATGAAGACTGAGCGTTTTAGTCATACAAGAGATGTACTGCACAAGAATTTGAATATCACAGTCACCCAATACATACCATTCCAATACAATAGCCCTGAGGTGGAGCAGGCCTTGGAAAAGTTTTTTCGAGGATCACAAGAGTATCATACTGACCAGAATTTGAAGGTCTTCTCCAACCGTATGGCATTTGTCAGTGCAATGCAAGCTTTTGTGGATGATGATTCAGTTGGGTGGGACTCTTGGCGGTTTTTCTTTGAAGATGACATCTCCTTACACCCAAGCTTGACTCCTGATCAAGCCAAAGAGGCCCTGGCCAAGGGCTTGGCATTAGCAGCAGGTGATGGAGCCATCTATTTGGGAATTTGTGGACCAAAGTGTAGTGCAGGAGCTGTACATCTGCACATCAAGAGGAGGAGTAATGCACACAGTGTTAGTGTTGATGCTGCTCAGTGCTCAGGTACTTGTGCCCATGCATTTGGGTTCAAGAAGTGGAAAGCCATTGGGTTTCTGTTGCATATGAATAAGCTAGAAATGGAGAGTGAGTATAAGAGGATGTACTTTGATCAGGTTCTTGTTGCTTATGCACTGCAAGTGCACAGAGTTTGGGTTGTTGGAAGCAACTTGCAAAGCCCTGCAAAAGGTATATCAGACCATTTTGGTATTCTATTCCAAGATAGGGATGCCTTTCGCTCCACAATAAGTTTCTGATTAATCCCCCAACACCCAATACCTGATCAATCATACTTGAGTCACCCTCTTCCAAATCACACATTAGAGGCCATTTTTTTTCTAAGATTGTAAAGTTACCAAACCAGGAATACAGAATTCCATGAGTCCACTGTGTAAACAAATATTCTAGTCAAAAAACTGCATTAGCTTCCATGCCCTGTAGTGACCTGGTGTGTCACAATGGAACTGTTTCACATTAGAACGTGAAGAAATTGACAAATTACCATGCTTGAAATTCTGCACAGATTAGGTCTACACAGCCAGGAATGAATTAGATGCAAATTATTATTACATTTGTGCAATGTACAACAATGTTGAGAGCAATTGTTATCTTACCTTCAAAATGTCATGGAGATTTGAACTCTGCCCAATCCCATGGAGATGGTATTTTGTCCAGCTGCTTCTGCATCCGGTACCTGTATTGAAGTCCTGCAAGGTGCCTCTAGGTCTTGGGGTTTAGGGTGTTCAGAATGAACTTTCTGATATCACTTAGAGATGAAGTTTAGAGTTTAGGGAGAGAGACACACACAAGATTCTTCTTCTGAATGTACAAGCAGATTCTTCTTCTTCTGAATGAATGAATAAATCTGAGAATCTGAGAATCTTCCTCTGCTCCTGCTGTGTATAATAGTCTTGTGTTTTTTCTGCTGGACACTGTTGCAATGAAGATGGTTCAAATGAGAAACAGAGAGTGGGCGGGTGATCAGATCAAGCACAGTTAGTGTTTTTTCCACCCTTCTTCTTCTGGTTCTGGTTCTGGTTCTTCTTCATGGGGGAAGAATTCAGCCCATTCATTCGGAGAAGAGAATGTACAAACTGTGTGTGGAGATGACTTGCATAGTACTCAATCTGAGAACACATTCAACATGTCTCTTCTGCTGGTCAGATCTGGAATGTGATATCTTCTCTGATGTTCTTCTTCTCTCCTTCCATCCAAAGACAAAAGAATGCTGCTCCATGCACACCCACCATCTCTTACCTTTTGTTACCATTGGAATCATCTGCAGTGGTGGTGGAGTTCATGAAGAAGGGTTTCAGATTGTGAGACTAGTAAACTGCTGTCAACAGGATCTTTTTGTGGGTCTTTTCTTGTGTTTCAAATGAGAGTTGAGTCAACTTCAATGTTCCCCATGCAATTGGATTCAAGGCTCCAAAAATTGAGCATAAAAGTGCAAGATTATGTAGGAATGGGGATGGACATCAAAGAGTACATGAGCTTATTATCTTCATTGGCTGCACAACATTCCCCACCACATGAGAGGCACAATTCCAGACCTTCAGCCTCCAAGTACATTCTGCTGGCACTGGCAGCTGGTATCAGACAGTTTCTGTTTGGCTATGATCCAGGTTGGTATTGTTCATCCTTTGTGTCCACAGACATCATCTTTCAAACATCAGCATTCACTAGGAATCATGCAAATGGCAGTCCATATTCAATGTGTCACTCTATTTAAGTTAGAGTAGAATCCAAAATGTTTGCAGTTGTTTTTGATTGAGAATTTGCAGTTTCAAACTCAATTCATGCTGAACCTAGAGGTTTAGGGTTTAGGGTTCAGGATCACGACAGGATGTATCACTTAATGCAGAATGCATTACTTGCATGACTTATCAATCATGTTGGAGGTTCTGCTTGATTTGCATTCCTTTTGTTCCAATGCACTAATAACAGGGGCAACTCCACCAGTGCACTGTACAGCAAATTTTGGATGAAGGAAAGTCAAAATGAGCCAGTTTGGCTCAGCAAAATGGTTTTGGTCTAGCATTTTTGCACAGGATGCTGAGGCTGACAAAAGGCACAGCAAAGCCTAAAACCTGCTGTCAATTGGTGAGATAGTTTGATCGGTCCAGGTGGGTTGTTATTAGTAGTAGTAGTCTCCCATCTTTTACAATCCCACTTTCAGTTTTATGGGTGAGGTTGAGAAAAAGTACTAACTACTCTTGGATGTGAGAAATACTGTTGCAGGGCCACATACTGAGCATGGGTGGAGCTGCTCTAACCCAAACTTCTCTTTTGGATCAGGCCTATAAAATCTGTTCAAGTGCTAATTGTACCTGAGGTGGCAGTTATGCAGTACTAGGATTTCTGTCAATCTGAGTTCATAAGTGTTGTCTAGATGCAGTTTCTGAGCCTTTGATAAACATGTTGTGGCCTTTTGGTATATTTAATTCAGATGCATGTGTGTGAATTGGTTTGCAGGAACCTATTGTAAGCACGGCCATTGCTGGGACAGCATTAGGTGCAGCATTGGGAGGCCAGATGAACGATGCTCTCAGAAGAAAGTCTTTGATTTGGATGTCAGACTTGATGTTTTCTCTTAGTGGCTGGTCTCATGGCTGTGGCCCCTGAACCATACACCTTGATTTGTGGCCATTTTTGGGTGGGATTAGGCATGGGTGCAGCATCCATGACTGCACGACTCTATAATGCAGAAGTCTCACCAGCTGACAAACAGGGGAGCACTTGTGACCTTTAATGTCTTGATGAAACCCACTGGACAATTTTTGTCATACCTCATCACATTTGCATTTGCAAGGGCATTTGCAAGGGTAAAATTCCAGTATGTAGCTATTGATCTTCTACTCACTGTTTGCATTGATTTCTCTGACAGAAGTCTTTATTTTGAAGAGCCTGATCTGAGTTCCATGGGCTGTTTGTGATGCAAAGTGAGTGCTTGATAGAGAAGTAGAATTCTCCATTCTAGTCTCAGCTCAGCCAAGAAAGTTAGTCTTGCTCCTGGCTACCTTTTGCAGGTTCCTGATCCAATTGTAGATTTGGATCAACACCAATTGGCTCCAATGCCAAGGAGCAGCACACGACCCTTACAGCCGGTGTTGGCATACAGGTTAGAAAATGCCCCTTCCCCATATTCAACATTTCAATTTTGGCTGGGAAAGTACTTGTCTTCTTCCATGTATACAGAAAAAACTCTAAAGTAATTGACTTCACAACTTGCGCAGCCCTTCCAGTAGCTGGTTGGTATAAACGCAGTGATGTACTATAGTCCTTCAATTGTGGAGCTTGTAGTATGTGCCTCACAAGAATCAGTCTTGTTGCTCTCTGTGCTAGTGGCTGGTGTGAATGCATTAGGTATCATTGCTGGTATTCTTCATATAGACTGTGCTGGAAGAAGGCGATTGGCACACTTGTAAGTCTGTCAGGTGTGATTGTAGCCTTGTGGCTTTTGTCAGCTGCCTTCTACCTCACTTCCTTCACATCACCTGACATTGGTTGGGCACCCAATCTAGAAATGTTGGGGATGGTTTCTCCTGCTTTTCCAAAGCTGGAGAACAGAACATTGTTTCCATATCCAGCAACATGCTTGGGTTGCTTGCAAGCAGACTGGGTTCTGTGCAGCATAAAATGATGAGGCATCTTAAGATTTTGCTTTTTCTCATTTCTCATTGGTTATCTGAGTAGTAGTGTTTCTCCTATTTTTGTCTCCATGGTTTTTCATAAACCCTAAACCCTGGGCTTGTCTCTGTGTGGATGTGATGGAAGTTTCTTTAAACACAATTGGTATCATGGCTATCATATGCAGTTAAGACCGGAGAGTTGCTTGACAAACAATGTTGGTTCTGCAAGCTACTGCAGTGACAACATGTGCTCATGGTTCAGTCATGGTTGCCCACGTGAGTATGGCTGGCTTTCACTGGTGGAATCACCATTCTACTGAATAGCTTTTGCACCAGAGACAGGACCAGTTCCTTGGACAATCAGTTCAGAGATCTACTTGCTGCAAGACAGAGGCGTATGTGGTGGAAGAGTAGCTACAGCCAATTGGGTCTCCACTTTCATTATGGCACTACCATTCCTGTCTTTGACTCCCACATTTGGCACTTCTGTAACATTCTTCTTGTTTTCCTGCATTGATATACTTGCTTTTCCATTTGCTTTAGTTTTTGTGCCTGAAACTAATGGGCTCTCATTTCAGGATCCTTTCAGGAGTTGGAGGCAATGTAGGAAGCACAAGCTAAATGACAGAGCTGGCTGTGATTTCTGTGGAAGGTTGATTCTGCAAGAATACTCCAAAGTCTCTTCAGAATAATGTGCTCATCGGTAGTTGGCTCACCTCTGCAGGAATTACATTCTCAAAAATCTTACCTGAAGGTCATCAAAAACATAATCCAGAAATCCAGTAGCTTATTTGATTTCCACAATTTACAGGCTGAGGCTGAGGCACACCACCCGCTCGTAGTGCTCCTTGGATTGACTACTCCAGCCAGGTCCATCATTTTGGCATGTGTTGTGTGCTATAACTTCCCTCTTTGTTGTGCAATTATACTTCCAAATGGATGTTGCACTGGTGGGTGCTTGCTGGGTCTCTCACCACAATCACCATTTTTTTGGCATGGCATGAGACTTGTGATAGAGGAATGGAAACTTGGAAACATGGAAAATTGGAAACATGGGTTTTATATGATTAGATTGAAGGTTTGTTGGATCATGTGGCCAGATGAGGATTTAATCTTGTGTGTTCTTTGTTTGCATGGATACTTTGAAGAAGAAGAAGAAGAAGAAGAGAGAAAAGAAAGACAAGAAGTGAAGAGTGCTTTCCTCAAGTGAAATAACTTGAGAATGGTGATACATCTCGCCGCAAAAGAACTCGAACAACAACAACAACAATGATGGAGGACATAATTACAAAAGCAAAATCGAATGCTCAAATATTTCATGTGCATAATTTTCGATACTCAAAATTTCAAAATCCCAAAAGAAGGAGGGAGCTCCTTTATGTCATTGTTCTTCGCAACTAGTTGAAATGAAAAATTAGTTTTTTTTCATTTAAATATATAATACTTTCACACGAGATCAAGTCAAATATTTTGCCTAGTATTATTATTGCATGTATAGCAAACCAAAAATCTTCAAAAAAATTAGCATGAACATATTCTACGTGCATAGTTTACAACCTCCAAAGAATTAGTCTATTGAAGGACATTGCCAACTACCTCATATGAAGACCACAACTTTAGTTATGGTGAAATCTTAGCATTGTCAACCACTATGAGTTTCCTCTTGGTTTGTTCACCACCTTGTGTGCCTTCTTCAGCTTTAACTTTGTATACAATGTCGAGGCCGCTTATGAGCTTTGCCAACTACAACATGTTTGCCATCTAACCTTTCAAAGTAATCCAAAGTTTTGTCACAATATGGTAGAGAACCAATTCAAACCCTTAAATTAATGGGTTTGGACGAATGTTGGGTTGGGTTTTTTTTTTTTCTTTTTTTTTGGAAACCCAATAAGTAACCTACCTACCTAGTATTGAATTTTGACATTTTAATAACCTACCCAAATGACCAATTATCATCCAAGTAGGTTATCAATCCTAAAAAACTAACCATGTTTATGATAGGAAAAACAAATGATGAAAAAAGAAATTAATATATATTTTTAAAATAAATCCAATAATTGGCAATATAACTTGTAGTTTTCAATTGGATATTTGAAAACCGATATTTATGAATAACCAGCAATTATTACCCACAAAAGTAACTAGGTAAATTGATAATTGAGTTATTATTGTGATATTGATAACCAACATTTCTAAAATTTTCAACTTGTTTTGATAACATGTCTAGTTGATTATTATCAAAAAAACAATAATGGCCAACACTAATTTGGACACCCCATTCATTTTTATGGCTTTTCTTAATGTAACATTGAGACAAAGGCATAAGAATATTGTTGCCCTAGCAATACTTGCTTGACCAAGGTTTTTAAGCAATTTTTTCTCTTAAATCTTCAACATGTATGCACAACCAACTAAATAGTTTGGCATCCCTTGTCAAAAATTTCATGGGACCAACTAATTAAAGATTCTTTGCCTAGCCCTTTCCCATGTATTTGTCAATTAGCTATGTTTAAGAATAGTTTGAAAGAGTAGAATGTTGGGAATGTCTAGTTGCAATCACTTTCCTCTTAACCATCCACTACCAAAGATTGCGCATCTAATCCATTCATCCCTATGCATGAATGATAATTGAGAACCATCAACTTGGTGAATTGATGTTGATTGACAAAGTGAGCCCCCATGAATATCATTTTTAATCAATTTCAAAAGCACCCATTTTTAAGTAATCATTGAAACATTATAAACTAATTATAAGGTCATGCAATTTAGATGGTAAGATGGATAGTAGCCCATTATAAAACTAAGAAGTGTATCAAAAGTAAAAAGTGCTTTCATTGTGAGTTCATTTCCCCAAGTGAACAATTTACTTGTTTAGGCCTGAATAAATTACCGTGACCTTATGTGTTGTTTTTTCATGAGTACAAAAAGTAGAATTCAACAAGCTTAATGTTATCATTGAATTCTTTTGAGGTTGTCAATACCAAGGTGCATAAGGCATATAAACCTCATAATCACATATTGACAACCTTCCTTTTTTTTTTTTTTTTGAAGGTTTTATGTGACACTTTTGGATATTTGTTCGACATTGGCATGACAATTGATAATGACATGTCTAATGGGTTTCAATTATGTGATCAACAAAACCTCGAAGCAACCAACTAACATATTAAAAAAATAGCATCAACCTCTTACATTTGTGATCCACTCATGAATGCACCCTTTGATTACAACACATGCATTGAAATATTTTACTTTTTGAACAAGTTAGAATCCACCATTCTATGGGAGTTTGCATAGAGATTAAAATTTTGGATTTTGCCAAATTGCAAGCCACATAATTTTGTTGATAGTATGTGGAATTTTACTATGTGAAGTCTACAAATATATCTACATTCTATGTTGCGATCTATATATGCAAGGGTTATCATTGAAAGGCAAAAAAAATATTTTCAATAATTCATTCAAGACCTCACAAGTCACTAGTTGTATATGTACATAAGATTGTGAATGTGATTATAGGAAGGAAAATGTGTTTCACATGTGTTTGTAAATTGGAAAATAATTTTTTTGTCACCATGATTTTATCTATTTTCACAAGTTGCAAAGATGTTTACATATTAGAAGTATCAATAAAATCACACTCTATGTTGGATTTCATGTTGACTTTTTCATTTCACCTTAATTTTGCAGTTTTCCTTCAAGTTTAGCAAATAAGGACCCAACTCAAAATAAAACATGAACATAACATTGAAATTTCTTTGAAATGTAACTACACCTTATGTACCTAGAGGGTCCCTACGTTAGGGGTCTACCTAGGAGGTTTGCTTACTTAGAAAGTCTACTTACCTACCTAAACAATCAACCTATCTACCAACCTACTTGCTTACCTAGGCTACCTACCCTCTGTGAGCCCCCATTGATCCTACCTATGAACATGCTTGCCATCCTACCTTCATGCCTAGGTTACATAAGATACCTATCTAAGTACCCATCTACCTACTACCTACTTAAGCTAGTTAGCTACCCATCTACTTACCCAACTTCATAGGGTGCCTATTCACCTAGGCTACCTACTAACTATTTAAACTACCTAATTACCTACCTAGGTTAGCAAAATTGCCTACCCAACTCACCTAGTACCCACTACATTACTTATATATTTAGGCTATTTACTTAAAAAATTAGCAACTCGAAAACATTTTTTTTATCTATGTTGGAAACAAGGGATGGAGAATCAAACTTTAGTTGGTTGTCAAATTAGGTGTTATTTTTTGTTTGGTCCCTTATATTTTCATAGTTTAAATACGGTTGTCATAATTTAAAGTCATACTCCGAATTGACCCAAATTGATTGTGCAGATGATTTGTTCATGCTATTTTAAGGATATTCGAATTGATTTACAACACATAAAATTTTGCAACACATTCATGACCAAAAAAAAGATCTTTTTTTAAAAATTTGTTTCATACCACAAAGTTTTTTTCATGTATGACAAGAGCTTAGAGTATTAATGTTTTAGGTGATTCCATGTTTCACTTGTTAATTGGCATTCCAAATAAATTGGAATTGTGTTTACATTTCAAAATTGAAAAAAAACATGTTGATAGTAAGTCAATTAACTAAAAAAGGTTTTGAACATTGAATTTGTGACACCCCTAGGTTTGTCAAATGGTATTGGTGGCAAGGACCCTCCTTGATTGCTAATTTATAAGTAATGGAATACAAACTTGAGACACTCTTTAATTCCTAACATAAAATACGATGTGAAGCATGTCAAAATTGGATTAAGACAAGTTTTTCAAATTGAATTTTTAATCATATCAAGTTGCACAAACCAAAGAGAGAAGGTGGTAGTGCATTTGTAACCAAAATTATGCATAAACACACCATGGGCTAACATGGATTCACAAGATTCAACATGGTTCAAACTTGGGAGGAGGCATTGCTCTCCTCTGTGTAATATAATTTGTAACTTTCTACCACACCTACATCAAAGTGACAAAAATACAAAAGTCCCAAATTGGGGCTTTCATTTTTTGCCAAAATATGATTACAAAATGTTTAGGAAATCATACCTTCCTAAAAAATTGATCCAAAATTGATAATATAAGGACATATCATGTAACTTTTTAAAATATATTTCCATTGTCATAATAAACAAAATTTCAATTGGAATTCATTTGACCCCTCAATTTGTCATTTAAATGGTTGGGAGTCACCTTGGTAATTTGACTTTTAACACTTCAAATGGTCATTTAACTTATGTTGCAAACTTTGGCTTTGAAAATGAAACCAATTTTATTGTACTATTTTTTAAAACCTTTTTAATAGTCTAAAATTAAAGAGGTGTAGTCTAAACAAAGTTTGACCTTTCAAACCTTGATTCAAAGATTTAATTGTGACTTGGGCTCCCAAAGTGAGAATGCATCTGAAAGTTTTGGGACTCCTCTCTTGTGTTTAAAGTTTTGCTAAGTTTTTTATTCTTCTCTCATTACCTTATCTTGTTACAACCTTGATCACAAGCCCAAAGTTAGGGTTGCAACAATTTGAAACCAATAATTGTTGGCCAAGAAATCCATCCCCATAAACAAATATCTATTGAAGTTGCTCACAACAGAAGGTGACATTGGATGCTTAATGTTGTTCAAGTTTTTCATGAAGTTGTAAACTCTTTAATAATAAAATTTCATATGTTGCATCAAAGGCTTAGTCATGTTCAATGCATAATTTTGCAAGATATTCAAACAAAATAGTTGTTGAGTTGGTACACAAGTAGTTTTGTAGTCCTATACCAATTAAATTGTATGCAAGGCAATTTACACCTTTAATTTAATGATTTTTTTATAAACATTTTTTTCACATCATGTATAATTATTATGGAAATTTGGACGTTGTTTTGAAATCATTTATTGAGAATCAAACCAATGATAACTTGTCAATGCAAATTCATGTGATGATAAAAAAAAAATTTGACAAAAATTGTCATTCTTTGAAACAAAGGAAAGGAAAAATTGGATTTAAAAAAAAATGTAAATTCTACTAATTTTGTTAAATTTTGTGGAAAACTTTGCCAATTTTTCAATATAAAAAAAGAGAGAAAAAACCCCTCTTGTAGTGATGGTGAGGAATATCATCAATTAAACATTAAAAACCTATTTGTGCAATGGTAATGACATAATGTGCATGTAGAATTTAGTCCAAAAATGGAATTATTTAGTTTTTTTTTTTTGCAAGGGACAAGATTCATTTGGTGGCAAAAAAAATTCATAAGTTGAAGGCTTTCATTGACACATTTTCTTCTATTGCATGAGTACAATCCTTATTTGGTAAAGTTTGGAAATTTTGAAGTGTATCAAATGAATATGTGCACAACCTCTTTAGAGGAATGTGCATGGATTAGTTGTTACGGAGTTGTTGGTCCAAGGTAAACTAAAAAAAATTACATGCTTTTCAAACCTTTTTGTGACTTGAAATAAAATATTTGTTTGTGTAACCACGCATATGTTTGTTATTAATCTCGAGAGTTTTAAGAAGGTCTTGTTGACCACAACACATTTAAAAAGGTTATTTCAAAGACAAAACAATAGTTCAACCCAAAAAACTAAAAATAAAAAAAGAATGGCCCTTTTTGGCAATGAAGTATAGATAAATGATTCTAATGACAATTTTGAACATTATATAAATGGAAAGCTTGAAATAGAAATAAGTCATTTTGGATGCTCCCCTAAGCTTATTAAATGGTATCAATGGTAATCTTCAATTATTGATAATGGAGTTTTCAAAAACATATTTTTAAGTTCATCACAATTACAACCTTCATTGAGAGATTTCAATGACATCAAGATCACTTTTAAACATGTTCACACAATTTCAACTTACTTTGGAAATGCATTCACTTTCTTCAAAACATGCCATGCTTTGATTTTTTTTTTGGACTTTTTTTCATCTTGACCTAACACATGATGGCAAGTGTTTGTGAAACAACATTAGTCACACTTTATATGGGCAAAGGGATAAGTACACCCAAGGTTTATTATATTACTATTGCAAAGAACTTTTTAGAAATTATTATTATTTATTTAAAATATTTTAAAGCATGAAATCGTGTATAGCATGAAATCCCCTTTTGACTTTCTAACTTTCACAAATTTTCAACATTCAAATATTTCCAATAAATTTTTCTTAAGATTTTTAGATGCGTATTAGGGTTTGTTTAGTTGTCCATTATTGTCCAAAAAGAAACTAGTTTAGATATGACGATTTTAAATTTTATAAATTCAATCCCAAATTGAAATCTGTTTATCCGATTCAATAGCCTAAGAGCATGGGTAGGTAGGTAGGTACTTGTACCTACCTATCGGGTTTGCAATCAAGTGTGATGGGAGCATGTGGGCAATACCACAATACCATACCTTTACCATTCTTGCATCTTCCTGATAAATATTTATTTTATTTTTTTGATTTTATTTTTTCACTTCGACAATAATTTTTTTAAAAAATAAATTCCTGAAATTCCTACAATTTGAGGCAAGGAAAAACAAATTGCCAAGTAATTTGTTTTTGCACTACTTAGGGCGCACTGCACCACCAAGCTTTAGGGGATATATATACAATCAATTAGTAATGTCAAACAAAATTTCTACAACTTTCGACATTGCAAGTAGCAGCTGATTTTTAAGAAAATTATTGGCATATACATAATTTATTTTTAAAAAGTAAAAGAAATTGTCAATTTTTATGCTAGGCAATAATTGCACTCACTTGTGTTTAAAATAATCTCAGCTAGTTTGAAGTAGCCCAAGTTATGGAATCAACTTTGGATTGGAGAAGCATGATGAACCATCCATCCATTCATCATCCACAAACTCAAGAAAATTAATTAATTTCTTCACTTTTGTAGCAAAGGTTACAATAATATTATATTTTTTTTTGAGTGCATATTCAGACTAATAAAATTCAGCTTACTTGTATTTGAGATCTGATCAATTGTGTTGGATTTTATTATTATACGATCAATCATATAAAATAATATACATTTTGTTTATGTAGTTAAAAGACAAGCCTTCGGTTAAGTGTCCATATACCCAACCTTGGTTAAGTGTCCGTATACCCAACCTTGGTTAAGTGTCCATATATGTACCCAACTTACTCTTACCCACCAGCGGTTCCTTCGTTTGAAAACAAGCAAATTTATGAGAACCGCCGGTTAAGTATACATACATATACCCAACTTTTTGGGTGATGGGTAATAGGCTTTGTAAGGTTTGGTGGTTTAGGGTTTTTTTGAGTTCTTGACTTCCTCTAGTAGTTTTGGAGAGCTGTAACTTTCTCAATTCTAATCTGTTTTTGACGATTTTTAATGCGCCAAATGCACCAACAAGAGGAGGGGTTCCAGACTCCTAAACATGCACGTTCCAAGAGAGAGTGAACTAATTCACCTTCCCTTACTCCCAAGACCCATAACAAAACAAGGGCCTTACAATTTACATTTAAAAAGGTATCTTAAAAGGCAAAAGAAGAATTATGGAAGTTACTCAAATATTTCACCATGCAAAAAATTATAATCTTCATAAAAAAAGTCCTCTAAAAGAAACCAAAATCCTTCAAGATATTATTATTATAACTCTATTATAACTAATCTCTCAAGTTTCAACACAATAGCCAAAATATCATCTTTCAAAAATCCTCAGATAAAAATAGACCTATTATTATTACCTAGTAAGGGCCAAAATCCTTTAAGCTACTATACTCTATAATGAATCTGAATACAATATCCTTCTTGCCTTGGTAGTACCTTTTCTTTTCCAGTTTTTCTGTGCACTAAGTTAGCCTACTGGTGGTGGTGAAAGAAGCATACCCTAGTTAGTACCTTGGCCAATTTGACACTAAATTATATTATTTTCAGAAATGTTTGAAATTTTCAAAAAATTAATATTTCAAATCAAAAAAATATTGCAAAGCAAAGGATAATAGTGAATATTTAAGAATATTTCATTTTTTAAAATTATTCAACGGACATGTGTTGAAATAGCCAAGTTACTACGGTATATGATGCACAAGTTTCAAAGGTCTGATCTATATGGTTTTACTTTCATTGGATTCAAAGAGAGCTTAGTAATAGTATGGTGGGGGAGACAAAAAATTCTATACAATAACTTAGCCCAAAGGGTGCAAGTATTCCAAAATAAGGGGCCTAGGACAAGACAATAGCCAAATCTAGCTTTGCATTTGGGAATGGGCTTTACTCAAACATAACGTGACAAATAAATAGATACATAGATCACAAGGTGTAGAAGGGGGGAGGGTTCTTACATCTACTCCTTAATAGTGTAAGGGACCTTATGCCTATTCTTTAACAGTGAAAAGGACCTTAGGTCCTAAGATCCCTTGCACTCTTAAGCAGGTAAGATCCCTTTGCACTCTTAACCCATAAACGTCAAGGTCGACCATTTTGGTCGACTTTTCCTTTGGGATTTCAGAATCCCTAATGTTTAGGGGTTAACAAGTAGGTGTATTAAACATCCCTCATGTTTTCTAGGAGAGTTATTCATGCATATAAAAGAAGGTGCCCTCCAAATACACATGGGAAATTTCTCCAATTTCTTTATGTGAAAAGATAATAATAATAATAATAATTTTTAAAATTTTTTTTTACTAGGGTGGGCAAATGCAATCGCCGTTTTGCCCAATAATGCAAATCAAAAAGACATTTTTGGGGCACTATTAACTGAAATGAGTAGTAGAAATTGGAAGGGGGGTGGGGGGGGTGGGGAGGTGGGGAGGAACACAAATTGATTAACCCTAATAACTTACAACCCATGTTGGTCCCTTTTCAAATATGTATAAAGAGTAGTACACATGTGTTCTAGTATATGGGTGTTTGCAAAAAATGAAATATCAAAAGGACACTAGTAGGGTGTATTAGGGTTTACGAACCTAAATCTAAACCCTAAACGTTACCATGGAATCGATTGGATATTATATAATGTAGTACCTTGGCAGCTTTGACATATATCTGTTGAATAATCAAGTAATCTAAATTTTTTTCCCCACTTTAACAAGTAAAATATTCTTGAAGATTCAATATTTTCCTTCACAATTTTTTTTGTTATTTGAAAAAAAAATAAAGAAATTGATGAAAAACTTCAACATTTCGAAAACTCAAATATTTCACCATACAAAAATCTAATCTTCAAAAAATCCTCTAAAAGAAACCAAAATTGTTCAAGATATTATTATAACTTCTATTATATAACTAATCTCTCAAGTTTCAACACAAGCCAAAATATCATCTTTCAAAAAATCCTCATATAATAAAAATAGACCTATTATTATTATTATTATTATTATTACCTAGTAGGGGCCAAAATCCCTTAAGCTACGTGTATACTCTATAATGAATCTCAACACAACAATATCCTTGCCCTTGGTAGTAGGCAAGGCCAACAAACAAACAAACAAACAAAGCAAACAAAAAACCAAGAGAATAATGGCAAGAGAATTCCCAGAAATCTTTGAGGTTTTGGGCATCATGTCCGAAGCTAGAAAAGATATGGTGGGTGAGAAAAGAGAGAGATAGGTAACCAACTTGTTGATGAATGCAACACTCATTGTTTGATGAATTGGAATTGGAGGTCAAAAAGTATGGAGAAAGGTGTATATGTATACGTATATGGTTGGGCCATGTAATACTAACATGACTACAATATGTCCCTAGTATATTGGGCCTTGCCTACTACCAAGGCAAGGCAAGGATGATATTGTTGTGTTTAGATTCATTATTATTGTAGCTTAAGGGGATTTTGGCCCCTACTAGGTAATAATAATAATAATAATAATAGGTCTATTTTTATTATATGAGGATTTTTCGAAAGATGATATTTTGGCTATTGTGTTGAAACTTGAGAGATTAGTTATATAATAGAAGTTATAATAATAATATCTCCAAGGATTTTGGTTTCTTTTAAAGGACTTTTTTGAAAGATTAGATTTTTTGCATGGTGAAATATTTGAGTTTCCATAATTTCTTCTTTTGCCTTAAGATAGAAAAGGCAAAACTCTTACAAAACACATGGCTCATTCAACTATGTCTATTGGGCCGGTTATTGCCTTTTTTTTTTCTTTTTTTTAATAATAAAAATAACTGGCAAGTAGGTTATTCTTTGGAAATGGTTTTGGGGACCACATCGGTTATCTATATATATATAATAAATGATTTACCTCTTTTTTTGTATCATTTTTTAAAGATTGATAACCTACTTGGATGATAATCAAGCTCATCCAAGTAAGTTATAAGAGTTTTGAAACATCAATACCAGGTGGGTATCAATCGAATTGGTTATTTTTTAAAATCAATAACCGGCGGGTAGGTTATTAATAACTGGGTTGATAACCGGGTCAGAACTCAATAACCCAGCCCAACATGGCCATTCTCTTCTTCCAAATGGCCATTTGAAGATGCATAGATGGATAGACGGATGATTGTCGTAATGAAAATAGTCATCCCTTTTTCTTCTTTTCTCTTCTCTTCTTCCGGCCATTTGAAGATGCATAGGTAGATGGATGGATGGATGGATGAATGGATGATTGTCATAATGGAAAGAGGTCATCCTTTTTCTTTTTTCGTCTCTTCTTCTGGCCATTCGAAAGATGCATAGGTAGATGGATGGATGGATGATTATCATAATGAAAAGAGTCATCCTTTTTTTTTTTTCTTTTTTCTTTTCTTCTTCGAGCCATTTGAAGATGCATAGGTAGATGGATGGATGGATAGATGATTGTTATAATGAAAAGAGTCATCCTTTTTTTCCTTTACCCTTCTCTTCTTCTTCCAAATGGCCATTTGAAGATGCATAGATGGATGGACGGATGATTATCATATTGAAAAGAGGCATCCTCTCTCCTCTTTCAAGTTTCTCTAGACTTGCATTCCTTCATCATCTTCTTCCTCTTCTTCTTGCCTTGTTTTTTCTTTTTTCTTCTTTTTTTCCTCTGAACTTTGATGGGTTTCTTGGGGTTTGTTTTGGATTGATTCTTTGATGACTCAAGTTTTTTCTGAACTCTTGCAATAGAATCGATTCTTTGATGATTCAAGTTTTTTCTGAACTCTTGCAATAGACTTGATTCTTTGACGGATTCAAGTTTTTTCTGAACTCTTGCAATAGACTTGATTCTTTGATGATTCAAGTTTTTTCTGAACTCCTCCTGCAATAGAATTGATTCTTTGATGGTTCAAGTTTTTTCTAATCTCCTCCAGCAATAGAAGAGATCAAAGTCAAAGAATGAGATCACAAACTCTAAAGCCAAACAACAACCACTAAACAAAATCCAGAGAAACAAATTTAAATGTGGCATCAAGCTCTCGATGTCGTTACAACACAAGTGCTTGACACAATAACCAATCCCCAATACAATGATGCATTCTCCTTTTGAAACTTCTCAAAGATGAATCTTTAACCATATAACAAACACAGCAACTAAGAAAAAAACATAGTGCATCGGTGTAAGATTCGAGCACAATATTTTGGCTCAATTTGACCCAATGTGTGAGTGACATCTCGAGAATTATGTGTGCTTATGAGGGATGGGTATGTTCCATACAAGTGTATGCATCTAGATGAGAAGCTCTAGATCTAGATCCATTAAGGAAAATTTTGAGTTTGAAGTTTGAACGCATCTAGATGAGAAGCTGTAGATCTAGATTCAATAAGGGAAATTTTTTGTTTGAAGTTTGAACTTGTTAAGGGCAAAGCTATTATGTGATGAGTTGCTTGTTTCACAAGTGACAAACATTTTTGTGGAAAGAAACCCAAGTTTTTAAAAATAAAATTAAGAAATAAATTTGTTTTAAAAAAATACCTAAAAAAGAATCATAATTAGTCAAATGTTGAATATAATTGGATTTAAGCAAATTAAACACCAACCCATTTGGACAACCACCATGTGTTTGGCATTTTGCTCTATTAGGTCAACAATTTTAAACTTAGGGTGTTTAACTTGTTCATATCGGATCCAATTTGTCTCTTGTCCACCCTGACTACCATAATTCCGGGGTACTTCAACCACAAATTGTGTGTTGAATAAATAATTAAATTTTGAAGATTGCAAGTTTTTTAAAAAAATCTTGAATATTCAAAGAGATTATTTATTTTCCTTCACCATTTTTTTCCTTTGATATATATATATATATAGAAAATTTCAACATTTCTACAAATAATATATAATTAGTGTCAAAGCTGCCAAGTTACTACAATGAGCCACACACACAACACCTAAATCTTTTACATATTGGGAATCAAAACCAAGTGAGTTTATTAATTCTTTGGTTGAAATCCTAATTGCAAAACCAGTGTTTTTTCTTCTTTCAAATTTTTGATGTAGCCAAGGTGGTGATCATTTGTAAGCTGATTTAGCCAAATTTGACTATTCACAAAATATGAAAGGAACAAATCTAAATGTCCTTATATATATTTTGGCTACCTACTTGAACCGTGTATAAAAATCTGATGATTTTTAGATTCTTTGAAATTTTTGATTTTTTTTTTTTTTGAAATTTTCTTCAAAAAAAAATTGTATTTGTGAGAGTAATCTATCAAAAGTTTCACAATAGTGCAAATTTTCAAACACAAAAAAAAAAAAAAAAAAAGGCTGATCCCCACCCTTGTTTCCAAACCATTCATCATGCAATATAATGACATTTAACCCAACACCTTTTGTACACCTTCCACAATATTATAATCATGTATTATTCTTTGATTTCATAGGCATTAAAATGATCGGTTTCGGCAATTACACATTGAAATCATCCATATATGGATGACCTCCACAATGAATTACACCGACTCCTTTAGAATAGGAGGGATCTTATGGCTACTCACCTACTCTAAGAAGAGCAAAAGGGATCTTACACCTATAAATAAATAGTAAGTTATAGGTGTAAGATCTCTCGCACTCTTAAGGAGTAGGTGTAAGAAATAAAGAACCCGCCCCCTCCTATGCCTCATGAATTAGGTAGGTTTAGGTTCATGATAACCTTTGCTCCATGCTTTAGGATGTGTGGAACCCCACATAAGGGCAAATTCCCAAAATGTGGGGGGCCTAGACTTTGGGTACCGACTCAACTTGGCCCCTTATTTTGGGAATGTTCCCCCACTTGTGGGGCTTTACCCTACACCTAAAACAAGTCTCCACAAAATTTCCTAAGGACCCACAATTTGCTTTGCCTTGCTTTGATTTGCTTTGCTTTGCTTTGCTTTGCTTTTGCAGGTTTTTCTTTTCCCCAAATAGGCTCAACCCAAATCCAAGGTGAGCTCAATCTTCTTGGGTTGATTGATTCCAATGTCCCCATTTGATGAGCCAAGAAATTGTTTTGTAGAGTTTTGATCTAAGTTTACTAAGTTTGTAAGACCATGCTAGTCTATTGTAGTAGTGATCATCATGTCTTGCACGACATCAATCCAAATCCAAAATTGGGTGATTAGTAAAAAGAGCTTGAAATTGATTCACTTGGCAATTGGTTGCTAATTTACTTATGTACACATATGGAGTTGAGTCCCATATCTCTCTCTCATAGCTCTCTCTCTCTCTCTCTCTCTCTCTCTCTCTCTCACACACACACACACACACACACACAAACACACAAATACACACACAAAAAGGCAAATTGATGGGCTAATTGTAAGACCATGCTAGTCCTTGAAGTCATTGGATTTAGCAATGGGAAAGAAAGAAAGAAAGAAAGAACTTTGAGGGTGTTAAGAGCTCCAATCCCAATTTCTTGTGGCACAAATCTAGCTAGAAACACAACTGGTGCACAAGTGCAATTAGAGAGAGAGAGAGAGAGATGAGGATGAGGACAAGACTACGGACATAGTTGACCTAATTTTAAGTTAGTAGCACTTGCCACTACCCACTAGTCTGACAACATGGATTTGGGGGTGGGGGAGTGGGTTTGCCTAGATTTTAGGCAAGTGTTTTTGTGTTAAAATTCTCCCTCCCTCCACCCATCTCTCTCTCTCTCTCTCTCTCTCTCTCTCTCTCTCTCGCTCTCTCCATTCACACTAGTGTCTTGGCTTGTGTTGTTGGCCTAAGTGTGAATGTGTTACCCAACTAATTGAATTTGAATTTTTGAATTTTGATTAAATTTCCAATAATAAAAATTACTCAAATTTCAAGTATCTCTTGCGCCTTTTAAGTCTAAACATAATGAAATCATCTCCATAAAACCCTACACATTGAGCATTTTCCATCAATGCCAAAAGTGTGCCCCAATTTTTGCCTCAATTCAATACGTGTTTTTCCATGTTAAAATTCACTCCCTATCTCTCCATTCACATGTAGTGTGTGGCATGTGCCATTGGCTTGAGTGTGAATTTGTTGCCCACGTAATTAAATTTGAATTTTGAATTTTTATCAAATTTCCAATGATCAAAATTATTTGATACTCGATATCTCTTGCACCTTAGGTCTAAAAATCACTCCATAATATCCTTACTCATTGAGCACTTCTCTCATCGCTACCAAAAAGTGTGCCTTCAATTTGCCTCAATTTAGGCAAGTGTTCTTTTTGTGTTCAAATTCACTCCCTCTCCCTCTCCATTCATACTAATGTTCCATTTGTTGTTGGCTTGAGTGTGAACTCATTACCCAACTAATTGAAATTTGAATTTTAAAATTTTATTGAATTTTCAATGATAAAAGTTACTCAAAACTTAATATCTCTTATATCTCTTAAGTCTAAAAATTACGAAATCACTCTGTAAAATGGCAAAACTCCCTTGGAAAAAGGAGACCAGGGAATTATACCCATGTTGCACGGGTATATTTTTTTGATATATCCGAGGGCAAGGGTTTATGAGAACCCAATTTTTTTCCCATCACGCTAGGCTCCGGGTATAAAACATTATAGCTTTGGGTAGATGGGTAGGGTGCGGGTAATTTAATCCCCCATCATATACCCAAAGTTGAGATAAGAACACGGGTATGTACTTTCAATTTATTTAGTTTTTATAAGAAAATGTTCACAACTTTGAAATTATTAGGATAGTTTTCAAATACAATAATGGAATTTACTCTTTTTTCTTCTTTTTTTAAAAACCTTAATTGTATGGATAGATCTTACATATACCCAATGATAAATCACTAGGATATAATTTTCTCAAAATTTGACACAATTTTTTTTAAGCTTTGAGACAGTTTTTTTTTCTCACCAATTAATTTTTTTTCAAAATTTTCCAGAGTTTTTTCTAAAAACTTGTCATTTTCCTAATACTAAATCTTTTTCATGGTGATTTGCACATAATGAATGCTACATCAGAAAACTGAAAAACCAAAATTAAAAAAAAATAAAAAATAAAAAATTGTAAGGTAATTCATGTTGGCACTAAAATGCATGCATACATACATACATACATATATATACATACATATAAAATACATACATACATACATACATTTATACATATACATGTTGCCTTAGTAGTAAAGCATTTAAGTTGACAGTAATAAAAGCATTGACACCAGACAACAACAATTACCCTAATATTCATTCATTCATTCATTATTCTCCCTCTCCTCAAACAAGGCTGACCCAGCACTTAAGACTCTTGTTCTCACTTTTCTCTCTCTCTCTCTCTAGCTCTGTTATATTTTATTTTTTAAATTTTTTTTTGGGGAAAATAAATTTATATGGAAAATTTTGAAGAAATTTTTTCCAAAAGATTTCTCAAATTTGTCCAGTTTACAATTAAACCCAAAAAAAAAAAAAAAATCCCAAATTTTTAATTATTATTATTATTATTTTGGGGTTTTCTCTCTCTCTTTGGGATCATTGTAAAGGACTATCCAATCCAGTAAAACAACTCTCCACCATCTAGAGCATCTCTCATCAGCAGTCAGCCCAGACAGAAAGAGAGCAGCAGCTCTGCTCTGCTCTGCTCTGCTGCAACAACAGCAACAGCAGCCTTCCACCCAACAAGTGGCAGCCTTTGGGCTTTGCTCTTTATGGTACTAAGGAGAGAGGAGAGGAGAGGAGAGGAGAGGGGAGAAGAGAAGAGAAGAGAAGAGAAGAGAGGAAGACTAGCAATCACATTCCATTGCAAACAATTAGGAAAAAGCTCAAAGAAAATAAGGGTGAACTCTATTAGTCAGTGATGATGATGATGATGATGATGGTGATGATGATTTTGGGGGGTTTTGGAAGCTTTTTCTTTTTTTGTTTTCAGGTGGTGTCTGGAGTTTTTTTCTGGCAAACCCTAAAAAAAAACTAACTCTTCTCTTTGTTGTGTTTATGGATTGAGAAGGGGGGTTTTTAAGTGCTATTTTAGATGTATCCTGTTGGAGCCCATAGTTGGGTGCCATCCACAAGAAACCACAAATAATCAAGTAAGGCTAGAGAAGAGAAAAATTATACCTGGTTGGGAGTTTTTTGGAGTTGGGAGGGGAAGGGGAGAGAGAGAGAGAGAGAGAGAGAGAGGAGCCATGCATGCATTGAGAACCCTATTCATTTCATGTGTAAGAAAAGTAGGTGAATATAATAAGGAGTGTTTTCATTTTAAAAAATTCTGTCATTTAATAATCAATATTCAGTCAGAGAATGATGGATGGTTGGCCGGATGGATGGATGGATTGGATTGGATTGATTGGATGGATGGATTGGAATAATTGGATAGATGGATGGATTTTTCTTTCACCCCTTATTGGATGACAACTCTTTTGCAAATACAAATTGGGAGCAAATTGCAACATCATCAACCAAGTTATGACAAAAAAGGTGCCATGTTAGAATTACTTAGAGTTTTTGATGATTGTTGGAAAGCTTGGGTTTTAGGTTTTAGGGTTTAAGAGGCTTATTATCATGTAGTGGGAGGTGCATGTGTGATATGGGGATGGGTGATGTAAAACAAAAACAAAAGTTTACATTTGAATCAAAGCTTTGAGAATGTCCTTGTCCATAAATGCACAAGAGAAAAAGAGGAAGTTTGTGTGTGAATGTAAACTAGTATGGGTGGCCAAAAGAATGCAAAGCCAATAAGGGGAAGAAGGAAAAAAAAACCCTAACTCCAAAACCCTAGCTAGAAGGCTGCAAACCCAAAATAGGGAAGATAAAGAAACCCTAAACCCAAGCCAGAAGGGTGCAAAACCAACAAGGGAGGAAAAAAAAAAAGAAGAAGAAAGCAACCCTAAACCCTAACCCTAAAACACTAGCCAGAAGGATGCAAACCCGAGAGGGAGCGAGAAAGAAAGGAAGGAAGCCCTAAAACCCTAAACCCTAAAATGCAAGGGGAAGCAAGCACTGCTTCAATGCAGTGATAAGAAGGGAATGTGGTGCAGTGGAAAAAAAACTCAAAGGACGAAAGAAAAGAAAAGTTGCAGGCTGCAAGTGCAGGCAGACTTCCAGACTCCACAGAGAGAGAGAGAGAGAGAGAGAGAGCGCACCTCGGGAATGATGATGGTACCTGGAGCAAAACCAGGGAGTAGCAGGAGTAGAGTGATGGGTGGGGCCCCTGGAAGCTAAGCTTTAGGGATAGCTCACTTTGACCAGCTACTTGTTGCTGCTAGCAAAGTACACTACTAGTCCTCCGCCTCCCTCCTCCTCCTGTGATGTGCACGTCATGACCGGCACGGCAGTGAAGAGGCGTATCTTGGTGGGCTCTGTGCATATCTTGTACTCTGACACCAAGTCATCAATTGTGCTTGCCAATAACTCTTTAGCTTTTGGTTGGACCATTTTACTTACAGTGACCTCTCTCTCTCTCTCTCTCTCTCTCTCTCCCCTCTCCTCTTCCCTCCCCTTCCCCGGGGGGCCTTTCTTCTGACTCCCCACTCAATTGCAGCCTTGTGGGCAAACATTTTCATCAACACCACCTGCTCAGTGTGAGTGAGTGAGCCTGGTCCCCCCACTCCCCTTCTCTCTCTCTCTGCTCTCTCTCTATCTCTTTGTGTCTGCTCTCTGCTCTCTCTCTCTCTCTGTGTCTGCTCTCTTCTTCTCCTCTCTCTAGAGGATAATCTCTTTCTTGCTCAAATTTTGCACTGTAGTCTACACTCTTTATTGCACTCTTGACTGTTTTTGTCGTCGTCTCCTTAGGTCCTTTTGTCTGACTGCACTCTAATGCCATCAAGGGGGGATTGGGTAGGGTGGAGGGAGAGGAAAGCCAGGCAGGACAAAGCAAAGCCTGGTGTTTTGAAGCTGTAATACCAATAACCCAATTATTATAATAATCTCCCTTTCTCTCTCTCTCTCTCTCTCTCTCTCTCTCTCTCTCTCTCTTTCTTTTGTTGTTCTGCTGCCATCTCTCAAGCTTCATAGGAAAACCAAAGCTCACCCAAAGCTTGGCTGGTGAGGATGGTGGTGATGGCATCATCACTCCCAGTGTTGTGTTGGGTTGGATTGGATTCAATATTATTTTGAAAGGAATTTTTTATGCATCCAAAGTGATGATGATCATCCATAGGAAGATGTAGAAAAAGTGACAATCATCCCAAGGAAGGTTTAGCCAAATTTGGCTATAAATCAATCACATATGAAATACAAATCTTTAATTAGCCCTTTTTATATTTTTGTCTACATATTAAAAACCAATTATAGAAATAAAATGATTTTTTCTTCTTCTTCTTCTTCTTTTTCAATTTTTAACAAGTGAAACCCTCAAAAATCACTTCATTTTACCACCATAAAAACTTTTTGGCAAAATTTGCCAACAAAGAAAAGTTTAATTGGATTCCTTTGGTTTGGTTTCCCAAGCTTGTCTTGTCCAAAATTAAATGTGATGTTTATTGATGACATTGAAGATGATAAGCACATCTCCTCAATGTGCTAGCTATTGTTGAAAGGAGAACCAATTTGTCAAGGTATGCATTAGTATTGGTAGGTTCAAGTCTAGGTTCTAGGTTAGGTTTTTGGTGTACCTAGACCAAATGTTCAACATTTTGTTTAACTTGAATGTGGATTCAAACCATGAAATCGCCTCTTACCAAAATTGAAACCTAAACCTAGATCAAATTGTTGTAGCTTTTTAAACCATGTCTATGTTCTTTTAGCCTTACAACTACATGATCTTTTTAAATTGTAGTAACCAAGCCCTATCTTTTAAGTTGGGACAATTCAACTTTGGGCAAACCTTATGGGATAAATTGTGGTGGGGTTGGATGCATGTTTTATCACCCAAAAAAAAAAAAAAAATTAAATTGTGTCAAGACGTTTTGGTATAGTCCCAAGATATAACTTAACTTATTTTGTAATTTTAATTCAATGAACTATTGACAAATTAATATTTAGGCATTTGCCAACCCACCATTTTGATCCTTAGTGAATGACTATTAATTCACTTGTGCACTCACTCCCAGAAAACAAACCAAACAAAATCAATCCTTCCCCTTAGCCTTCAAAGGGAAGAATAAATAAATAAATAAATGGGCATGTTTATTGTGTCATGGGTTATCAAGATTTTCTTCTATGACCATTTTTTTTCAATTTGTCTTACACCATTACCCCACTCCATGAACATGGATACATATACAAGGAAATAATTAATTTTAGTTGGGTGTAATGTAGATGGAACCAAACTGAGCTCCAAAGTTTTCAAGAAGTTTCCAAAACCTCCAAGTTAAAAAAATCATTTTGAATACCACATTGGAGATTATATCAAACCATAAATCAACATTTATTCTTTTAAAACCAAAATTGAAGTTGAAACTAGAGATTTGTTTTTAAATTAGGTTGTTATTTGGGGTTGAAATGGATATAGGATTGCAAAGAACTAATTGTCAAAAAGATTATAAAAACACAATAGAATGCCCAACCTAAATATAAGAACACTAAGTAATAACAACAATAAAAATCATCATGCAATGGTGTGACTTGGAAAAACTTGAAACAATTAAAACTACCCAATAGATGACAAAGGTAATGAACACAACAATGTTTTTTTTTAATTAATAGTTGTTGTGGTGATTGCAAATCATGAAGCTTGAAGAGATTAGGAAAATATGAAATCATCAAAGCAATAACACAACACTTCAAACTTGTTATCTTGTAAGAATTGCAAGACTTGACAAAATAGAATGGGGAATCTTATTCAAATTTGATCTAGAGGTTCAAGGTCTTAAATGTTTGACCATCTAGCAATAATTTCTAAGATCATATTTTGGTTTGGTTGTTTTTTTCACGAAGTTTTTTGAGAATGCTTAGAAGTGGACAAAGATAACCATACATTAGTTGATATGCCAAATTGAATTGTTATCAATTTTAAAATGTCAAGATGTGGTATTACAATTGAAAGGAATTATCTAAAGCTTGCAAAACCATCCTTAAAAATTGTGAAATTTTTTTCACAACTCAAATTACATCCCACAAAATGATTTAATGTTGAACTTCATATGCCCATGTTTGAACAACCCTAAGCCCCTCATGGACCTCTATTGCTTTCATTGTGTTAATTCAATTGTTGTAGCCTTGTTGGTGAGTCATTATTATGGTTATTGCTAAAGATAGTCCTTTCTTATGGTTTGTGTTGTATTGAATACATGAACCAAAGAGGTTTGTTTCAACCTTGCTTCATTTCTCAACTCTAATTTGAAATTTCATGATTTTGAATTCTATTTATCAAAGACTTAAGCAAAATTTGAACTAGGCTTTAACATTCTACAAATTAGCAAAGGCCCTTTAATTATGTGAACATGAATGAATGTCCTCCAAACTTCAACTTTCATCTTACATATTATGGAATTTGATTTTTTGATATATTTGTTGTTGTTACCAAACCAAGCTTAGTTATTAATTTTTCAAAAATTGTGTGAGTTAGAGGTTTAATTATAATATAAACTAGTTGTTTTGATGAAGAGACATGACAAACTTGAATTTCACTTTCTTTGACCTTTCCTTTGATAAAATGATGCTTCATGGCGATGTGTTTGGTCTAATGATGAAAAATAAGATTTTCTAGGAACGTAATTGTTTTGATTGTATATTTAAATAACTAAATTAGTCTTAGATTGATATTTGCTTGAATGTCTCCTAATAGCATTTTTAACCAATTGTTTCCTTGGTTGTACTTGTCATGGTTACATATTTCACTTCCATGGAAAAGAATGTTATGTAAAGTTGTTTTTTCTTCCCCATGTGATTGGGCTAAATCCAAGCAAGAAAACATATTTGGTTGCCAATTTTTAATCATCAACATCACCTACCCAATCTGCATCTAAAAAATAACCAATTCATCTACCTCCCTTCGATGGTAGTAAATATCTAATGTAATTCAACAAATGTTTGATTGCATCCAAATGAAAGGTCTACGGTTGATTTGAAAGTATATTCATTTGATTAACAAAAATTGATATGTCCAATCAAGTGGAGTGAAAAACTTCAATTTTTCAACTATTTTTTAATACATTTGAAAGTTCACTTGAGGGTTTGCATGTCAAAAATTAGCTTGAGTCTTAATATCATTGGTAATGCTACTAAATTGCAAGTTGCCAACCCAAATTCCTCAAACATTTTGGCTACATATTACCCCCACTAGGTCACCATAATCCCATCTACCTAAAAAAAAAATCTATTCCCAAAAGAAGGTTCAATAACTTCACATCTATCATTTCAAACCTTCTTTTGGTTTCAATTATAATCCATTGAATTTTTTCAATATGGTTTCCTATGAGGTACACATCATCAACATAAAACAATAGGAGGGCAACTTTCTCCCTTTCACAAAAAATGTATAAAATACCATCTTTAGTTTTTTTTTTCAAAGCCTTGGTTGTTTAGGCATTCATAAATTTTGGTATACCAAGCACAAGGTGCATGTTTCAACTTGTATATGGCCTTGAACAACTTGCATACTTTAACTTCTTTTCTTGGTTTTCAAAACCTCATGGCTATTGCAAATAGACCTCTTCAATAACTTCCATGTTCAAAAAAAATCATCTTTACATCATGGTGAAAATTTGACCACCCATGATGTCTAGTTATATTTGTTACTAGTCACAATGTGTTGTATTTGGCAAATAGAATAAACATGTTTTTGAAATCTTCTCCTTCACATTATTGACAACTTTGAATAACCAACCAAGCTTTCAATTTTGTGCTAATACTATTAACATGTGTCTTTAACTTGAAAACCCACTTGGTGGTGATGACTTTCCTGCCAAAAGGTAGATCATCTAAAAGCTAGGTGTAGTTCTTAACCAAGGTCAATTCATGTTTCATCATGTCAACTCATTCCGGCCTTTGAACTACTTGTGAAAATGTCTTGGGTTATATTTCATGTGTGTTTTGGAAAAATTAACCACAAAATTTTTAAAACATTAAAAGGTTTCACCATTTTACTTGCACGTGTTATTATTACTTACTTTTCATTTGGTGTGATTATTACCTCTATATTTTGCAAGTTGAGTCTAAATAAGACATTTGTGTTTGTTTCACTAATAAAGTTTGGAAGGAATGCATAGTTGTTTCCTTAAGAACTTAAATCAACTTTTTTGTGGTGATTTTTTTGCAATTTCAATTGTAGTTTATAACTCCCTTTTTAGTAGATGAACAAAGGTCAGGACAATATCTTTTGGATTTTTAGTTTTGGTTGGGGTAAATTTCATGTGGTTGTCATTAAAGATCATGTCTTTAGAAACAAGACCCTTTGTAGTTTCTAGGCACAAAAACACCTATAGCTTTTAATGATGGTGTCATATTAAATGGAAGAACACAACTTTTGGCTTGGGAGACCATTTTGATCTTGCTCAATTGATATGAACAAAAAATTATCACCAAATGATTTTTAAATGCTTGACATTAAGGACCAAACAATAGAGTTTTTGAAAAGGAGTGACTCTAAAAAATGTTACATACCCCATTCCAATGATTATATGAAATTTCCCCCTATTGTTTTCATTGTAACAGTCCCATCTTCTTTCTTGAATTTTATCATCATGTCACCATTCCTACTAACCTAGTGGATAACACCACTATTAAGGTACAATTTTTTTTGTTGTGCCCAAAATGGTTAAACTCAAGACTGTCCACAATGAACTTTGGAGTTAAATTAAAACGCTTTTGGAAGTTGTCAACTTTAACATCTATTTCACTCTCCAACATTTTGATGAGAACCTTATAATGTGTCTACTCCCAATCATGTTTTGATGCATGTCACTTGATTTCATTTGACGACACAATACAAATGCGCATCTAGTGATTTAGGTTGGCACAAAAGTTATAGTTCCTTTGGGTAACATGGTAGGGTGGATCAAAAAATGATAAGAAACCCTTAATCTGAAAGTTCATTTTCTTTGTTTCTTTTTACCTCCAATTTTTTTTTGTAAAGTTAGAACAATTGATTCCAAGAATTTTTTTTCCATTAAAATGTTTACCCTTGTAAAGCTCATTGATTAAGACATGTGTGCAAAATTTCAACTCAATTCATGTGTTTTCAAGATGAAATGGATTTTTGAAAAATATTTGCATTTCTTTCACTAGATAAAAGTTCATGAATAATAAATTACATTGTAAATGATTTAAAACCTTTCAATTTTGCTTTCAGTATTACATTTTCTAACTAAAACCAAGACTTTTAACAAGTTTTGAAATCCATCATGGAATCAAACCTAAGTGTTATTGGTGTTACAAACCTTGATTTTCAATTTTAAAAATCCATAGCTTTTATAATTTTATGAATTTTCATACCAATCAATTGCATTATGTACATATTGAAGCCTATAACCTCCAAATGAGTTTCATTTAACAAATACATGTACAAAACAATGTAGCAAATAAATTAACACCTAGATAACAAAAAAATGGATTGTGTTATTTCCAAATTAGTCCACCATACCATGCATCCACCCTTTGAATTGGTTCCTATTTGACACATGATCGTTTTTTATTGTTTTCTTTGAATTGGTTGAATTTTGACTTGATGAACATGGCCTTGTGATTTGTTTTTTTCCGACATATTTCCTTATTGGCTTCATCATGAAGCAAAATTTTAACTAATTCATTTAAATCCACTAGTTTGGCATGATAAATTAATGTGTTTGCTAAAGCTTCATAATTTTCAAAAAGCTAAACCAAAATGTGTTCAACAAGCTCATCTTCACATACTTTTTCTATAGGATCACTAATTGATTCAAGAGTTTTTTTAACTACTTGAAAAACTTAACACTTGAACTCCTTTTTCTCCAAGCAGAACTTTTTTCAACTTGATCTCCAATAGCAACCACCATGTGCTTTTGTGGTGTTTGAACAAGTCTTTGAAAGTTTACCACACTTGTGCCAAATCTATGATTTCAATTATATGCATTATGAAATATGATCTCATTTCTAATAAGCAACTCAATTATGGCTAATGTTTTTTTCTTCCAACGGTCAAGCTTAAGTTTAAACTCCCCTTCTTTGGGCAAGATAACTCCTCAAATTTTGGTTTGACAACATTTAAAAGTTCATTTTTTTCCAACAAGCTAGACATGTGGAATTTCTAAATGATATAATTGGTTTATCCTTCCAATTTGGAACTCTTTGACATGTACTACTCTCCCCATTTATAAAACTATGGCTAAAAAATAAAATGACTATGACCTTAGTGCTTTAGTTTTCTACAACATTGGATCATAGTTACCTTGCTTTGATATTATGAAGTGGATTTAGGATTGTAAATAATTAATTGTTAGAAAGCTGAAAAAAGGTGAAAGGACAAACCTAAATATAAAAGCATTAAACAACCACCACCATGGAAAGTTATCATGCAATGGTGTGATTTTAACAAACTTGAAAAAAATTAAATTAATATCCAATAGATGATAGAAAAAATGAACATGATAATGTTTTGTGTAAATGACAATATTTCTTATGACAATTGTCATCCAAGTGTTAACCATATAAGGAAAATAAAAAATCATCATAACAACAATAGGGAATAGTGTGACAAAATGTTATACACACCCACTGAACTTTGCAAGCATGAATGCACCACCATGTGCAATTGTAAGCATGTAGTTGTTCGACAAAGAAAAACACATGTTCATAGTCTATTGCATGACCAATAAAACCATTAATTATGTTATATCGTAAAGAGAAAAATTCAAACATAGCACCATGTTAATACAATAATTATTTACTAGTGCCTTGTTCCAAACAACTTATTGCAAGACTTTTTTTTAAAAAAAAAACCTCCACTAACATTTGGCCAACCTTATAACAAAATAATGCAAACACCAGACATGGATGTGCTTGGACCCTTTGTAGTTTGATGGGGGGTGTTTAGCATATTGCAATAGTGTGAAGTTGGTTCATTGATTGTGCACCTAATCAAAGACTTAGGGGTGAAAATTATATCATTTGTAATTATACATTTTTATGCCATGTCTATGCCCAAAGCTTGAAGAGGATAAAAGGTCCTTCGATTTTTTTAATAACAAGCTTGGATCCAAAGTTGAACTCACTCCCTATGGTCACCATGAAAATAACCATTCAAGGCTAGTCCATCCTCCCAAAAAAAAGCCTAGTCCAACCCTAAATTACAAATAAATACATCACATGTCAACTATGAACCTCATAGTTACATGCTTTCTAGTGCACATGAATACATAGAAGCTCAATGAGCCATATGCAAAAGGACACTATTCTTTTCTCTTGAATTTTTTTTCTATCTTTTCCTTTTGTTGGAGAAAAAGGCTTGACATAGAGCCCCTCCCCCCCTAATTTTTCACAAATGGAAACTAGATTAGGATCATTCCCTTGTCACCTTGACCAAAAGGAAAACACAAAAATACGCCATGATTTTCATGAATGTGCCTTTGAGTCCCACATGCACATGAACCACACCTAAAACATGCAATGTATGTATATGTATGTACAATGTATACATGCATACATTGATACCCATCTGATACCCATTTTTGGATTCATGTCCCCCCTCCTCCCCCTCCCTCAAGCCAACACAAAAATGGAAAAATAGATTATTTCTAAACTACATTTTGGTGAAAGAAGCATGCACACATACATTGAAAATTCGATTAAAGTTCATATAAGGATTTGGGTTCATGTTTTGCCAATATTGACATTGGCATGTATCCAATTGGCAAACTCACATAGTCTACCACCTATTGATACAATATTAGTATAAAATTTTTATAGATTTTTCAATATTAAAAAAAACCCTACTTAACATCAAAGTAATTTCCTTTTTATTACAATAAACACCTTTTGAATTTTTTTGTAAAAATCACACCAAATCCAAGACTAGTCAGAATCCTTAAATTTTTTTCTTTTCTTTTTCTTTTCTTTTTCTTTCCTTCTAATTGTTATAACTATACCATCCATAGACTAAAATGAGGGTTTGAAAAATGTAAATTCAATAATTTCCCAAGTTGGATATATAGCCCACTAAAAGGCCTCATTCAAGAAGATGAAGAAGGTACCCATTGTATGTATGTTAGTCCCCCCAACATGGGTGAATCTAGGGTTAGCATGGAAGATCATGCAAGCATCTAGGAACTTCTTCCATGAGTCTTTTCACTACCCTATTCTACTGGGCCAAAAAAGTAAGGCACATGAAATAGCTAACTTCCTAAAGAAAGTGCAACATTGGTTAACCCAAAGCTCAATACAAACAAATAAAGCCAAATTCATATATGGTCCACTAACTATTTAAATCTTGAAACTAATCTTTTTGGGGGTACAATAAACGGTAGAGATATACATCAATGAGAGCTTAGGTGGGTGAAGTAGGAGCCAAAATTTTACCAAATCAAAAAATAAAATAAAAATGAAAATTAAATTAAATTAGATTAAATTAAATTAAAAGAAAGTAAAGTAAAGTTCATGGGTGGCCTAAAAATAAAATAAAAACTTCCCACCTTAAGGAATCACAATTATAGAAAATAGAGTGTTTACTAGAACCAAAACCTATAACACCACACCACAACACAACACAAAACTCAGAACTAAAAAAAGCCTTTGAGAATTGGGTTAAGTTATATCTCCCACACATTTGATTCAAACTAAAAGGGTATAATTAACCATGGAAGATTTGTGTACTCTAAACCCTAAAACCCTAAGCATAATTCCCCCCTCTCCCCCCAATCCATTTGTGCTATAGAGCTTCTTTTTTCTTTTGGTTCAAAAGGAAGCAAAATTTTATGAATATACCATTGGGGGTGGTAGTTGTTAAAGAGGTGCAAACATAGTTCCTTCTTGAGCATGTGATGAATTATGTACTTTTCTTACACAACCCATTATAATATTAATACAATTATAATGTTAATATAAATATAATATTTTTATTTATATAATAATAATAATAATATTATTATTATTATTATTATATAAATAAACCAAAGCTCTTGTTCCAGTTGTGTTCCTAAACAAACAACAACAAAGACAAAGTGCCAGTTGTGATCTTCAATAAATAGCAACAACAAAGCTACTACATAATAGCTAGAAATGGCCCTTTTTTTTTTCCCCCTCTTTGGGTTTGATAATTTAATGCTATCCTAAAAGTCTCTCTTCTTCTAAGTTACCTTGGAAAAAGGCAAAGGGAACAATTCAAGGGAACAACCTAAGGGAACACACATACATACATGCCTATTATAAAAGTCTCTCTTCTTCTTCTAAGTTACCTTGGAAAAGGCATGGCTACCATGGCAAAGGGAACAATTCAAGGGAACAACAACCTAAGGGAACACACATACATGCCTATTATAAAAGTCTCTCTTCTTCTAAGTTACATTGGAAAAGACATGGGCCACCAAGGCAAAGGGAACAACCTAAGGGAACACACATACATGGCTATTAAGAAAAGTCTCTCTTCTAAGTTACCTTGGAAAAGCCATGGCCACCAAGGCAAAGGGAACAACCCAAGGGAACATACATGGCTATTATTAAAAGTCCCTCTTCTAAGTTACCTTGGAAAAGACATGGCCATCAAGGCAAAGGGAACAACCCAAGGGAACAACAACCTAAGGGAACACACATACATGGCTATTAATAAAAGTCCCTCTTCTAAGTTACCTTGGAAAAGACATGGCCATCAAGGCAAAGGGAACAACCCAAGGGAACAACAACCTAAGGGAACACACATACATGCCTATTAATAAAAGTCTCTCTTCTAAGTTACCTTGGAAAAAGATATGGCCATCAAGGCAAAGGGAACAACCCAAGGGAACGCCAACCTAAGGGAACGCACATACATGCCTATTATTATAATAATAGTGTTCACATTAGGTGGGGAGGAGATTTGAATATTAAAAAATTCTAAGCTACCCATACTCGGATATCCCCACCCCCCACTACCCCGCCCACAAACAGACCCTCTTTTCATTCGGACAGGTTTTT
>Ga0116231_10001877_pt1 | contig 43679 bp, 16 predicted proteins | sample S1TSphgellanicum_2_FD_89695 | JGI IMG/M metagenome (GOLD analysis project Ga0116231, IMG submission 89695) | Host-associated microbial communities from peat moss isolated from Minnesota, USA - S1T2_Fd - Sphagnum magellanicum MG | ecosystem: Host-associated > Plants > Peat moss > Unclassified... | reverse complement strand
TAGGAATAAATATTCTTTTTCCTTGGTCAAATGACGTGGGACAACTGGTGAAATGTGGGGGAAGAAAGCGACAGGATAAAGACAAAAAAATAAGGAAAAAAAAAAAAAAAAAAAAAAAAAAACCCGTAGGTTTAGCAGCTTTGAATCCCTAAGTTCAAGTTGTGGATAGGATACAAAGGTTCAAGATGGTTGCACTCCTTGAAAGCTCTCTCTCTCTCTCTCTCTCTCTCTCCATTGAACATTCATCACTGGTTATGACTCATAGTTAAGTCCATTTAGAAGGCCCATATAGCCCTAATTGTCCTTTTCCGCAACCTCAACAAGTTGTTCATCAAAAGCTCAAAGAAATTTTCTCTAAAACATTAGTTGTGGAACCATCATCATATTAATTTAAACCAAGTGCACAATTGCTGGTACTAAATAAGGTGCAAAATTATGCACTTCTAAGGGGGGTATTAAAAGGCCATTAATATGCTTAAGAACCCACTTATTAGGGGTATATTATTACACTTCGCTCAACTTCTCCCAATTGTCCGATTTAAGTGAAGCTTTGTTCTCAATACCTCAAAAGACAAAAAATTAATAAGAAAATTAATTCTGGAAGCCTTCTGTGGATGAAAGGTGTACTCTTGTGTCACCTCATCAAACAAGTCACCAAGAGTAACCAAGGTTACCTTGGTTTCAAACCCTGGGGGCAGGTAACCTTGGTGCAAAATTACCATCAGATGGTTAGAAGTGACAATCCGAATTTTTTTCAGAAAGTTTGTGTCTTTAAGAAACTTGAAGAAGTTTTCTAAAAAATGTTGTATCTTTTAGAGCCTTGAAGATGATCTCACATGGGCCACACTAGTTAGTAGTTAGAAAGTCACTTTCTAACCCTAGTCAAGGCTCTGAAAGAAATGGAGGGCTTAGCCCTTTAAGGTATGAACACTAATCATACTTAGTTGGCAAATTAAAGTGTCTCCCAAGTTGGACCAAGTCTAGTTAGTAGTAGTGAAAATTCAAGTGATTATGGTGCTAATCAAGATTTTGATTATCTTAGTTTGGCCCGAGACCTCACTTTATATATTGAGCCTAGAAATTTCTTGCACAAGACACATCTATCTCTTAAGGAAGGTTGTCTGTTTGTTTTGTTTGTGAAGTTGAGATCTCCCAAATCATGTGGCCACCTTTTGTGCTCTTCATACCTTTGGATTGCCCTTGATGAGTAGGGGTGCACTGAGGTGGTTTTGGAGCACTTGTTTAGACCGACCTACTATGCAAAAGTTATTGAAATATATTGAATAATTTTGTCAACAAAATCAAAACTAAATATTTTAGGGAGATCAATGTGGCAAGCTCTTGGTATTGTTGAAAAGCTCTCAAGATGGGTGGGATATTGATTTCTTGAAGGTGAAATTTTCATAATTTTCAGACCTATGGTAAGGAACATGTATATTGAGTAATTTTGAGTAATTTCCATCACTGGAATTTCTTTAAATTTTTTAAATTTTTTTTTCACAATTGAGCTCTCTCATCAAGGTCCTTTTCACACTTGAAACAGTTACATGATCTGTTCACACTTGGGCTAGTGGCACAAGTCACACTAGTGAGAAGTTAAAAGCACATGTGACTAGCTCATAGTTTCCCCTCACTCACCCACCCACGCACCCACCCAAAGGTCTGGTTTGGGTAGATAGAAAAGTGTGCTCTTTCCCTGGACCTGACTTAGGACTACTATCTAGATTCTTCTCTAAATCCAAGTCTTTTGATGTGCATGTACTCAAGCTCAAATTCAGACAACTTTGTCTATGTCACAAGCAAAGGAAAATTGTGAGATAAATTGAATGGCTTTCAATCAATTTTGCAACTATATATGACCACCTCATATGTACCCATGAATCAAACAATGCAAGGGATAGACTATTGATCAAGGTATTATGACAACATGTCAACTTGGCCTTCAAACATGGTCTCAAGTATGAAGCTTAAACATATATATGGTCAAGGGATGGATGTTGCTTAGGGTAGGTACAAGGAAGGGGGGGTACCCACACCAAGGTTTGGCTTGTAACTTGCAAAGAAAAATTTGATTTTCAATATCACCACTACAGGTGAAATCAGGTACATTTTCTTATGAAACATTTACATGCTGGCTTTCAACACTACAACCTTGTGTTCAATAGTGGACCCTAATCATCTTGTTCTTTAGGGACTAGCTCCAAGCTCAGGCCCCATAGTGTTGCAACTTCCATGTCCTTCTATATGGAAGGACACTCTGCAGGTTCACTTACACTCCCCTTTGTAGTACATAACTTACATGTTGCATCATGTTATAGTGCACACTTCAAGTTGCCAGAAGTTATGACCCATTTGGCCTAATCCTAATCCCTAGGGATGTAGCACAGGCTTTATAGAAACAAACACTAAAGATAATTTGTTCAAATCTTAGGAAAATTTATGAATTTTATATCCAAAGTTCTCACAAGAGGCTCTATTCACACTTAGTTGGTAAATCATGCATCTAATTATATAAGCATCTCTTTTGCAAGTAATTTTCCCTTGGAAAAAAATAAATTAATTGGTCAACACATGAACAACAAGACACGTCTAGAATCCCTTGTGAACTAATGCTAGTGAACTCTTGTGCTATTGGCCCAAACTTGTGTATTAAACCTCTTGTAAGGTCACACATCCCAATACTATTTTCATTGAAATGAGCTTATGGACTTCAAAGTTCTTTTAAATGGAATCTTGTTAAATTAAATTTTTATTTAATTTCCAGAGATAAAACCACAATCTAAATTCAATAAGTTTTGCTCTGCTGGTGCCAAAAAATATGCAAAATGACAAACATGCACAATTGCTTAATCAAGGGCCTTCTAGTAGTGTACCAAAGGTTAGCTTACCATCCATGCTAGAGGGATGGATGGTAAGTGCTCAAGAAACAGTTTTCTGGTGGATTCCAGTTCAGTAGCTAACCATTGTGGTTAGCTCAGTTGCTTTTTTCTACCATCTACTTGCTAACAACAGGCCTCTTGTGGGTTGTTAGTAGGTAGGTAGTAAAGAGAGCCATTACCTATGCATGGGCCATCTACTTGCCAAATAGTCACCTATTTTCTTACCTATCTACCTATATATAGGACCTACTTCTGACACAGAATGGGTTACCAAGGTGAAACCAGATATGAACTCAGTTGAGATTCATCAACAACTTCTGAGTCATCAAGGATTGGATTCCACTCCCATGAGAAAATTCCATGGCTATAGATAAAACTCAAGTGCTCATTTGTTTATGGAGACTAGTATGATGTAGGTTGCAATTTTCCCAATTGTAGCCATCTTGCTCTAGTGGTTTTGCATGTTGCTAGTTTTCCTTCATGCACGTACTGAAGAGGACAGACAGATGCAACAATCACAATTTATCAATTATGCACACACTATTACATGATATGTGACTTGTCCTCTTTTTTTTCTGTGGAAGAAGAATGCACCTCCTTGATACTATTATGATTTGCCAACCATGAGCTCGACAAAAGTTTTGTGTCAAAGTTGGGCATAGTCTTTTAGTGGAAGGTAAATTGGGTGACAAGCAACCACCAAACTTTATTGCAGTGTTTTTTTCTTTTGAACAACCCCCATGGACTTGTGGGAAACTTTCCTTAGGGACTTTCACTTTGAATTTGGTCGCACTTTAGCACTTGATATAGGTATATAACGTTCATGTTGATTTGATTGGCATTGCGTGCTAAGGCAAGGATATTGTGTTTAGATTCACTATAGAGTGTAGTAGCTTAAGAAATTTTGCTCCCCCCTAGGTAATAGGTCTATTTTTATATGAGGATTTTTGAAATATGATGTTTTGGCTTGTGTTGAAAACTGGAGATTAGTTATAGAGTTATAATATCTTCAAGGATTTTGGTTTCTTTTAGAGGATTTTTTTAAGACTATATTTTTGCATGGTGAAATATTTGAGTTTCCACAATTCTTCTTTTGCCCTAAGATACTTTTTAATGTAAATGGCAAGGCTACTCCTTGTTATCATGGGTTTGTATTATGAGTTCAGCTTTATCATTCTCATTTGCCAGTTATTTCCAGATTTCTGTATTAAGTATCAGTAGACCTGTAGAAAACAATATAGAAGGATGCTTATAGAGGGCCCATTTTCAGCAAGTAATTTTATGAAGGATTAATGTGGTCTTGAGCTCTCTAATTTGGCTGATATAATTGGCAGGCAAATTGTAATCACATGTACCCAATACAGTTCTTTTTTTTGAAATTCTCAAATTGTACTTTTGTCTTTCCAGATTGTTTTTTTCAAGCTCATCTATTTTATAAAAGTGCAGTAAGTGCACATTGGATCCTAGCTTTAGGTGTCGCATACACACATGGATACCCCTCAGACCAACAAAAATTGACATAATTTCTAAACAAATTGGGTACAAACTGACCGAGAAGCTGTTAATGTAGTATGGCACAAGAAGTTCAGAAGTTGTGTCCAGTGGTCTCCAGAAAGACATCTAAGGTACTTGCAGGCTTTGGACTTACAAGAGTAACTGACCTGTTCCCTGGATGGTTCACTTGGAGGCCATCCTTACATAGGCCCTTAAGTCATCCCAAGCTGAAGATTGTAATGGAAAGGGCGTTGGATCAACCAAATCTTAAAGTTTGGCAGGACATTCATGAGTTGTATGATCTAAGTGCTAGGGGTCCTTGTGCTCAACTGAAGAAATTTAACAATAATTGTACATGTATGTCCAAATTTCTGACACTCTCTTGAAGTTTTTTTTGCAGTTTCAAATATATTATTATTGATAGTGCTATCTGATATATTGTTGATAGTGCTGTCTGTGCCATTGTGCACATATTGTAACATGTAGTATATGAAGTATAATATACATTTAACTTGTTTGAAATTCAATTTCCCTTCAAAATTGACAAGTTTAGTTTTTAGTGAATTTCCAAGGACAAAGAAATTTATTGAAAATTCAATAATTCCTAACACCATAGGTCTGAAAACTATGAAACCACCCGGATGCAACCCTACTCGTTGAGAACTTTCCAATAATCTACCAAGAACAAAGCCTAAGGCTCTCCAAGTGGTTTGAGAGATCTCAACGTGACAAAACAAACAACCTTCCCTAAGGACTAAGGACAGACTCCAGTTGCATGCACCTACCCACGCATCAGCTTCATAGTTTTGACAAAGACAAGCTAAAATTTGGATAATCCACCCTAAATGCCTGATATGACTACCAAAATGAGACTAATCATAGCTGATCATGACAAAACATGAGTGTGTTCAAACCATATATGCATTATCACTTTTGTTAAAGGCAAGTTTCATTCGAGATCCTTGAAAATTTAGATTAGGCTATTTAGCCTGTGTCCTCACATCCCTCACACTTGAAGTTAAATACCTAGCCCTGAAGATTTGGACCATGGCATGTAAGGCTAAGTTTGTTTGCATGCCAAAAAAGACTCCCCATTTTTAAAATTAATTGGGAAAAACTCTGGCTTGTGGAGGCAAGGTACTGAATTAGTGCTTGGAGTGCAGCTGGCTTGCTGGTTAGCATGTGAAACATTTAATCAACCAAGTGTCCTGATATATTGGTAAACTTCTCCTTGACAGCAGATGGTCCTCAGTGTATGATGGTTCCTTGAAGTGGTATGTACATCATGATATAACCCATATCAAAGGTACACATATTCTAAACAATATAAAGCAGTGCTAACCAGATGTACACTACCAATTATCAAAGGATTGCTCAAACCACTCTGTTCCAGAGCTAGCTAGCTACCTGACCTACATGGATATAGGGTTACTTGCAGGTTTGTTACTTGCAGATATACTTTTCCTACCTACTGACCTATGATGCTTACCTACTTACATGGGTAGTTCACCTGGGTAGCGTGAGAGGGAAGTAGGTTGAGGGTTAATGGTACATATGTTACCAAGGTGGAAACTTGGTAACTCATTTTGAGGTTCATCCACAACTGAGTCAATAATAGTGGGTTTCCACTAGTTATGATCTACCATGGTAATCTGGCCCAAGTGGTCCAGTCAGTTGCTAACTAGATTTCTAAGAGTGAAAAATTTGAATATTTGGAGGACATGAAAAATAGGTGTGCAACTCTAACTAGAACGTGATTCATTAGGCTCTGCACTTTCTGATATACACAATGTCCACTCTAGATGAATTTGTCCAGAGCCACATTATAGTTGTTCATCTTCTTCAGTCCACCCATATGTTAACTAGTGTTCATATGCACAGCTTTCATGGACCATGCATGTGCTTGGTAGAGTAGTAATTTAACTATATACAATGAGTGTTTTAAGGGTTGGACACTCTTCTTCATGATGGTCTTACTTTTAATGTAAGTAGAGTTCCCAAAAAAAAAGATAAAACCTTATCATACCCATGTTAGATACTTCCCTTGAAGGGTTAAAGAAATATTCATTGCCAGCTAATTCTACACTAAAGAAAAATTTCTGTTCGTGCACAGTACAACGCAGTACATGCCAACACACCTTTAGTATTAGTATTATTGGGTGTCCAGATGAAGCAAAAATTACAAGCCAGAGAAGTTCTTCAAACTTGAAGCAATTTAAATTTGGAAGAAAAGTTATGTTATTTACACCCACACAGCCCAAAAATTAAAAAATAAATAAAATCTGATTCCTTGAACCGTATATATCTTTTAATAAACTTTTATATGGACTTTAAACATTACAGAAATTAATTCAAACCAACACTACCTAGACTACAAAAAGGAAGCACATGACACTAAAAGCTTTGGAAGTTTTCTACACACCCATGGAACCAAAGTTTGCCTAACAAATTTGGGTCCATGCAATTAATAAAATATGGACCCATCATCAGTCCCTCATGGTAATTACCTTATCTAAGACACTCGGATAACTTTCTAGTTTCTTTTGTAGGGAAGGGACGTACGTACCTTAATATAATATTTATGAATAAATGCCTCCTCGATAGAATAGGAGGAGCTGCACCTTAAAGGCCTATAATTAAGGCTTCTAATAACACCCAAGTTGTAGCTGGTGTAAGAGGCCTAGTCTTGTAGGCTAAGGAGCTCCCAGCTCAGCCTACAGAGCTATACTTAGAGGTCATGGATCGCACTCTAGAGTTCAGTAATTAGTTAATATATTAGTAAGCGATTCATGATTAGGACTCATGACACGGGAATTAATTAATGGGTGGTCACATCACTGATCTATTGAATGTAGGGAAGCGAATTGACGTGTGATATTATTAAAGGGCTCGTATATAGAGCTCGTCCCGGATTAGTAGCCTGCGGAGTGGCAAATTTGCAACGGTTATTAAAACATCCTTTATAATTATATATCATGCAACTACTAGAACTGTTATAAGAGCTTTAGTGACGGTTTGGAACTTCCTCCCATGACAGAGACTTACAAAGGACGTCGACGCTAGCTCGACTCATGAGTCCTTACGTCTCTAGACCGGTTATAATAAGTGCGGAGCAGCAGCAGCAGCTTGATGTTGTTATGTGATCATCATGACTTTGATGCTATATAATCAAGTTCATGAGAACTAACAAACTAGTTCACTAGCTACTACAGTAGCTAGTAGCTAGCCGGGAGTAGTGGCAGGTCGTTGTGATGATCAAAGAGACCATGGTTTAGTGACCAATCAGGTTTTTATATATTTATATATATATAGCAGTTGGGGAGAAAAAGGAGAGCTGATGGGTGTCGCTGATGAGAGACCCATCAGCAACTAGCTAGCATGTTTTAGATATATGCTAGCTGCTGTTGCTGCTGCCTGATCAAAACTCTCAGTTTCAATGTACCCGCGAGCTGCTGCTGCTGCTGCTACTTTTAAGGGAAGTTGGGTATAAGCTGCACTAGCTAGTTACTTAGCTAGCTAGCTTGCAGCACTCTATTGTCACTAGTTGGTACTCCTTGCACCTCCTGCAGCCATGATAAGACTGATGGAGAAATATACATTTACTTACACACAGCTAGAACTGTGGGCCGACGTGTAGTCCAATTGTATTTGTCCCTTTCTTTAGGTCCCGTGCCACAAAGTTTTAGAAATTTTCTTTTCCTGGACGTCTTATTATATATAACCACTAACTAGTCAGAACTTCAAGCTGGTCATGTGGAGTTCATCAAACGCATACTGCATGCATATAACTCCTGTTTGTACTACGGCACAAAAGTATTCTTTTATAGAACTATATACGGTCTTGAACACTTGTACTATATGCAGATACAATTATATACATACATAGCTCGACAATATTGTGACTTTGAACCTCCTCATGCAGTTGGAATCCTGCATATTTGATGGATCAATGTCTGTGACAAAACATTTATTACATATAAGTGGCACCAAAATATTTCTTCTTTGTTAAATCCTTAAACTTAGGGTTCCTCCTCTTCCTTAAATTGCATCAGGTCCATCCTAGCTACCTACATACCCATCACACTTAGAACACCAGCTGCATGCAAAGATTTTTGCAAGCCCTGAAAATATGTGTGTGCAACTACTTGTTAATCAGGAGCTAGATCTAGAGACCCGCTGGCGACACTCTACACTCCACAATGGTCTAAAACTTAATTAATTTGGGATCATGTAAACTTGCACAGTCCAACAAGCAAAGATGTCACAGAAATTATGAATTTGAAATCTGGAGTATTATAAATATGGCAATCGGGTACTATATACTTATGGGATATTGGCAATGTGTTCTAGCTTGTACCAAAATCAATTGGTGCCAAAATATTTGAATTTTGGACGTATTATATACTCTCTGTGAGCATGTACTTGGGGGTGGCAAGCTACTGTGGAGAAGTAATGATTCTAGCACTCAGTGAAATAACTCTGATAGTGATTGGAGAGCCCCCCTCTACCTTATGTGAAATGAGGAACAAGCTGTGCAATACATATCCATCATTCCAGCTCACACTCCCTGCTGCCTGCAGGTTCTCAGTGGTGGTCCCTTTGCACTTGCCATCATTATTCTATTTGCTAATATTGCAAAATGGACCATTCAAGCTGCCAGCTTCATTATTCCATGATTTGCATATTTTTCATATTTGTGAGAACCAATATTCATGATACAAAACCTAGCAAGCGGATATACATACATGTACATACACACATACATACATCTACACCTATCATATATGTATGATCAGTTGCTGCTTGGGTCCACCTTGCTATACATGGTTAGGCTGGCCCAGGAGAAGACCTAGCTACCAGACCTAGTGCATGTTATAGATCATGTTATCCAAACCCTAAGCTGCATGGGTGAAACCCCTAAGAACTTAATCTCTTCTTAGCAATAGTGGGTGTATACCAATATGTATACATTTGTGATGGTGGTTGACATCCTTTGAACATAAGAATCCTACTTGGGAATTGTGAAACTGTACAAAGCAAAGCAGAGCTGAAAAATGTCTGTTTTTCAAGTGAATTTGATGGAGTCGATGATTGTCCATTTTGTGGATGATCTGAACACAAAAACACACACACACACACACACACACATATATATAATGAGCCCACACTTATGGAGATCTTCTTATATACGATCACTACATGGTGAAATTTGTAGCATTTGGAATTCTAAATCAGAGTTGTTGCAGGAGAGATCAACTACAACCCACTGTAGCTTCTTGAAGGGAACTACTACAGAACTAATTAACCCCAAGGGAAGGCTTGGTCTCCTCAGGACTGGCCGGAGAAGAGTGTTTCAGTCCTGCCAATTTCAGGATTCCCTTAGATCTTCGCCTAGAGCAAGATAAGGCAATAGAACCCTTGGCCTATAATATATATCCATAGGCCAAGACTATTGGAATCTGGACAAATTTCTCTGGAACTAGGTTTTGCCCAAGAATTCTACATGGTTTATGGTATGAAGGGTAGACTAAAGGGGCATCTCAAAACACGTCTAGTGTGTCCACTTTTGTGTCTAGGTAAGGACCAGGGTGCAGGGTCATCCTAAGCCCTTTGTTTCAGGAATGATCCCCACCCATATGGATCTTACCCATCATCATAAAGCCCCTGGAGAACTTATCATTTAAACCTAAACATAAGTGGAATAGAAGGTGGTCTAGGTAGGAGCCAAAATGCACCTTATGCCTACAAGTGGCCTCTTGCACCCACTGAAATAGGAGGCAACTTCCACATACAAGAGGCCTCTTCAGTAGGGTAAGGACCAAGAACAGAACTGTTTTGGAAATATGGGCTGGGCACGAGGCACGAGGCTAGAGTGAAACCCAAATTCCCAAAACCGACCCCTTCAAGGTCCTTTGCTTTTAAAACAGAGGGCGGTGATTCTATTTGGGAGGGAAGCATGGAAACTTACACATACTTGATTCCTCAAAACGAGGAGTCTTACTTAGGTGTAAGGCGCCCTCCACAATGCACATTCACTAGAAAAATTCTACTAGTTCCTTACCTCTAGGGCTAAGGTGCCTCCTAATTATGAGGAGGCATTATTAATGGGGCCTCCAAATACACTTATGAAATTTCCCCATGTGCTTTATCTAGACTTTAAGAAACCTCTTTGTAATACTTATTAATTCATTCCAGGTGCAATTAGGGTACAGTTAAGTAGCACCTTGAGAAAGAAAAAAAAAGGCCGATATTAAAGTGTGTAAAAATAAGGAAGGTACTGTTCTTAAACTTAAGTTCTTCCTCATAAACTTCCCGAATAAGCCTGAACATAATTTCCTTGAATTCCATGTGCTCTAATTAATGTGAGGACTTGAATTTCAGATTTAGGAAATTAGGTGTATATATCTAAGTTGCCTGCCTAGCTAGATGGGTTTGATTACAGAGTAAATTAAGGATAAAATTTTAGTTTCATGTTGATGTTTGGACATAAACATCTAATCATGAAGTGCTAAAACAATTTCACAAGGTGTACATACTGAATTAATCAGTGCTTGTGCAAACCATTAGTCTTGAGCCAATAGTACAAAATATTCGGCATTGTGGAGTGGTACATTACCATTGAAGACAAAATTTCACTAGTGGTATAATTCCTGGAATTGCATTTCAACTCTCACAACTCAAGAATAGATTTTCACAATCCTAAAACCGCATAAAAATAGATTCAGTTGCCACTCAATTGGATCCCAAATATGATAAGCATTTTCTACAATAATAACTTTGATCAATTGTCACTAAGCATGTGTGACTGATCAGTGATAACCTCTTCCCTGTGCCATGGCCCATATGTCATGAAAATCATATATATCCGGGGGGAAAAAACCTTGTCACTTACATTTTTTACAAAATTTTAAAATGAAATGAGTTCAAAATAAATTTTTTCTAATATTTAATTAAATTTTATAAAATTAAACAATTAAATGTTTGTGGAACAAACATGGATGGCATTTGAAAATGTCATAGTTAAATGTTTACTTTGTTTGCAAATAAGAACTTTTCAATATTTTTCAATTCCAAAAAAGTTACCATCTTTATTTAAACTAAAAAGTGTAAGTTGTAACATTTACACTTCTGTTATAGTTAGGTAGCAAAATAATACCCAAGTTCGAACAAAGAGGCTACATAGAAAATACAAAGAGCTGCGACACCCCAAGCCTGATAGTATTTCATGTTTTTACCAGTGTTGGGTGGTTCTTTATTTCTATGGAGAACCTCTGGTTCGGGTTCTAAGGAATAATTATCTAACAGTTTCAGTTCCAGTGCCACACATAATTGAAATCAGTAACCTGATTTCAGGTCTGGTTCTTCCTAAAAGAAAATCTACACCAAATTTCAATCTGGTTGTGGCAAACCTGGGTCCTGGATCTGGCAGTTAACTTCCAGTTAATCTTCAATATAGCCCCCATTTCTAGTTTTTCTATCAACAAAAAAAAAAACAAAAAAATTCTCAAAAATCTTGGTTCCAATTCCACACATAAATGGAACCAGGAATCCAGTTCTGCATCCAATTCTTCAAAAAATTTAATTCTGATTCTGGTTCTGAAACTGATTCCAAAACCCAACACCCAATTTTTGATTTAATCTTCACTAACCAGAACTAAAACCCGTAGTTCTAACCCACCAAACTGGGTATACACCCAACACTGGTTTTTACCTCATATACACAAGTAGTCCTATAGTGAGCCAGTACTGAAAAGACAAATAATAAGTATTCGGCGAGCTAATGTTTCTTTTGTTCCCTGGATAAATTGTGTTTTTACTTTGGTGGGGAAGTTGCAAGCAGGTAGCTTGCTAGTGAATGGTGATTCTCGTTTTCATTTTATTCTCTTAATAATAAGTGTCATTACAACCCAAAACAAGCATTTACAACCCTAATTATGATAATGTCACAATCCCATGACAAGTGTACAACTTGATGATTATAGGCCACTTCAATACTTTACTTGTAAATCATTTATAACTACATATTAGACTTCTTTTGTGACAATAATTGTCTGTGACAACTATGTAATGTAAGGGTTTTATTTTTATTTTATTTTTAAAAAATTTAATTTTTTAGGCAGAATTTTTCCAAAGTCACCAAATGTTTTTTTGAAAATGGCAACTTGCAAGTCTTTTCTTTGACTATTTGCTTTGGAAAGTGTTTTTTGGGTTTTCCAGTCACCAGAGTCAGAATTCTCTTTTTTAATCACCATATTTTTAAATTAAGTTCCAGCAGGGTAACAAAAAATACATAAGGATGCTTCTTTTTTTTTCAATTCCATTTTTTGTTTGTAGTAAAACTTGGTTTGATCATGTTATAGATGATCATGGCCACCTCAACTACATTACAAAATTGGAAAACAATTAAAAATACTATTATATAATGTAGTTTAATTGTAAATTTCCAACAATAATCTGATATTCTCATATCCACATTATTTTTCAATATTAATTATCTATACATGAAAAATCACAAATTGTTTGGTTTATTTCAAAATTCAACACAGAAGTTGAATTAGAAGCAATGTTGGGTGGTTTTCACCTTCTTTTTTAGAACCAGTCACTTCCACTTATTATACAGAATTATGAGAACCAGACCAAATTTTCTTCTATGAAAATTGTTTTTGGGCTAATGAGAACCATCTAGGTAATCAAGATTTGTTTTTTATGTTCAGCCAATTTTTAGACATACTAATTCTGACAAATGCAATAATACATGATTTCACATCCAATTCTCACAACCCAATCATCAAATTTTAATTTATTAGAAAGGAATTTTCTTGACACTTCAAAAAATAAATGAATGTTAAAAATGAAAATTTTTGCAACAATGTTTACAACCAACAATTGCAGACATTAGATAAAGACTTTTAAATTTAAGGTTCAACATCAAGAAAAGCGTATTATGAGATTTCTTTTCATATTTTTTTAGAAAGGGAAAAAAAATTAAAAGCCCCAACAACTTCATTTTTGATGTTGAAAAGCAAATATATTAAGTCAAGAACAACACTTGCATCTTCATTCATTAGGTTATCAAAGGAAATTATGATTTCAATTTCATCCCCAAATTTTAGACTTATGAATATAACAAAATTCAGTGCATCACCTAACAAGCAAGGACCTTTAAACTAGTTCAAAACACAAATAGATACAATAGGGCCACTTGGGCAATCAAAAAAATATGGGAAATGTGCCATGTCAAAGGAGGTGGCATTCTTATCATCATCCTCATAATATTTTGCCTATTATAACAAAATATCATAGTTTCCTTGAATTATAAAGGTTCTTAAAATGGATAACTTTACTAGCAAATGTGCAAAAACTATATATATATGTTATGTTTTGTGCAACAATTTCAAAAGGAAATGCAAATTAAATAAAATTTCAATAAAATTAAAAAGATACCTTGTTTTCACTTGGGTATTCAATTTCCTTGGACACAAAATAAAATTCACACATGCCTTATTCCATTCTTGTTTGCCTTTTTTTTCTTTTGGGCAAATTGATACACTTTTGTGAATTCCCTTGTGCAAATTTGATAGACACATATTTTATGCCTTTTCAATTTTTTTCATTTGTTGTAGCATATTAACATTTTAAAAAAATTCACGCCCAAAACTAGTTCCCTAGAAACTTTCTTCTAAACCCAACACCTCATAGCTTACAACTAAATTTTAGTGTTATGATCATAATATTTTGGTTAATCTTTTGATCCTTCACATAAATAACAATTTTCTTCCTTAATTCATATATGTCCAACAATTCAATCAAGTTTTTGGTTAAAGCCAATGTCTAGTAATATTTGTGACCTCAACAAATCCAAGGATGGTATGCTTTAACAAGCTATAGCTAATCAAGTTCTCCTAGAAAATTTTTCATCAGTGCAAAGATATCATGTGCACCTTTTGGCATCCAAAGGTGTGCAATTGTAAACTCACATTCTACCAAGGCTAGCAAAACATATAATTGTTTAGGTTTTTCCATTAACCCAAATAACATTTCTAGTGAAAATTATTTTTTGGAAAGAAAAACAACTTTTAGACATAAATGCATATAAAAACACTTTAACCATACATTTTTCACAAATTACAAAAGCAAATGACTTTTCACAATTAAAAGTCCCAAATCCTCCAAAAGTTGTTTATGTTGCACATCATATTTCTTAAAACGTTTCTTTGCAACAAAAAAAATAAAATTAAAACTGCCAAATATATTAGACATTTTCTTTGTTAATTGTTTTTCCCGTTAAGTTCTCATATGCATTTCCTCCTCAAACTTTTTGGCAAAAACAGAATGGTTTACAAACACTTGTTTTTTTAATGTAGTTATTCCATTTGATGTATTGCATAAAATTAAAATCATTTTGTGCTTGAACTTATGGGTTTGAAATTTAAATTAAATTTTTATGAAAAAATATACAACACATGATTTGAAAAGATTTAACACCAATATTTTTGTTATTGTTGACAGAAAAAATGCCCAGCACAATGTAATTAAACTATGTCGTTTCCATTTTATTTTTTCATTTTAAATTTTGCATCATTTTTTAGATTTTTTCTTAGTAAGTTAGTTATGTTCAATGAATATTTGGATTTTCTTTAAAAAATTCTTACAAAGGTTCACCTTCCATTACCACTTCATTCATGAAACATAAAATGTTTTTTTTTTTAAAGAGGATTATTCCATGTTAGTTTTCACAAAAGACTATTACTTATTGAATAGAGAGAAAAAAACAACTTTACAATCTCCCAAAATATTATAAGAATTTACAAGCAAAATAATCTACCATATTGAACACATTTACAAGATACTCACATTTCTCTCCTTGAACACCACTATGCAAAATTACAAAATTGATTTATGTCTATTATGTGTGTGTGTATATATATATAAATAGTTTAAAATATACAACATCCACAAAAAAAGTAATCAGAACTTATATTCTCAACCCTACCAAAAAAAACCAACATTTGAAAATAGAACGCATAAAAAAACAATGATTTGTTGAAAGGGGAAAAAAGATTTTTAAAAATAAACCCAAAAAAATGAACTTTCCACAAAACATAGGAAAAAAAAATTGGGATTTGTAAAAAGGGAAAAAAGGATAAATATAATTTTTTTAAATGGAAAAATAACTTTCTAAAAGAAAATAATATTTTAAAAAAAATTTAAAAATAAAAAATGAAAAACAAATTAAATCCAAAAGAAAAAAACTTGGAAGATAAAACAAAAAACAAAGGGGGACAAAAGAAGATTAAAATGAAATACAAGAAAAAAATACTTATATGTTTATTATTCGTTGAGGTCATGATTCATCAAATGTTGAATGCACTTTGTTTGTTTTAGTTTGAATTCCTACACAAAACAAAAGCATTAGAGGGGTCCAAATACTTAACACAAGTAATAGCATTAAGTGACAACAAGTAATTACAAGGGATAAGGTGTAATGTAAGTACCTTGAAATTCAATGATGGTAACAATAATAGGAGATGATAAGCAAGAATTGAATAGCAATGAGAACTAACAATAACAATAGAAGGCAATGGCAAAACAATAGTGGCTAATGGTGACGACAAGCAACAATAGCAAGAAAGGTCGACGGTGAACCAATAGTAACATCAAATGACCACAAATGACAAAAGTAGGAAACAATGGTGAAGCATAAACAACATTAAACAATCATGAATAGCAACACCAACAAGTGATGGCAAAACAAAGATGGTGAAACACCAACAATGGTGAACCTAAAACTCACAAGCCACAAAATCAAACGAAAATGCTCACAAGCCATGAAGTTCACACTAAAAAGAATCTTGTCCATTCCAACCCATGCATTTGCAACTTTTGTCCAAATCAACCATTTTTGTGACTTTAAATACGACTATCCTTCGTAACATTTAGTAAAAACGATTAGTAGTCGCATAAACAACTGCAAAGTGGTTTGTAATTGCATATATATGCAACTTATACTTGTCATTAATGTTGATTTGGATGAAAACGAAAATGAAAAATACATTTATATCATCCATTTTTAGTGGCATCCCAAAATAGATGAAAATGTAGTTGTTTTTCCAACTTGGAAGGTGGTTCGATGGCCATTGGATACCATGTGGCATATTTTCAACTTGATTTGTGACTATAAATTTCAATCGTAAATGCACATGTAATCAAATGTGAAAAACAAAAAAAGGTTGCTTAATGAAATTGTTGGATTTAGTGGTCTAATTGTTTTCCCTTAATTTTTTTCAATGAATTAACCATTAAATGTGTAATAAGGTTTGGTGAGTTTGTGAAAATTTCAAAGGACCCATGGCAATTAATGGTAGAAATAGGGTTAAATAATAGATATTTTATCATATTGTTGATATGTGATAATGGTCTTGTATTAATTATTTAATTAATTAGGCTATGTAATTTATTTATTAAATAGGTTAAGGTTTAGGTAGTAAGTATAATTAAATAAGTAGGTAGGCTATGTAATTAATGTATTAAATAAACAATAAGTAGGATAGGTAGTAAGTAGCAAGTATGTCATATGTATGTGGGATAAGTAATTATTATTTTATCATGTTGATATAATTATTAATTATTATATTAGGTAGGCAATTTTATTTATTTATTGAACATGCTAGGTAGTAGGAGTAATTTATGACCCATTTCATATCATACATTTAAATTACATTTTGTTGGTACAATTATGATTTATTATAAACAAAATTGTATAATATAATTTCTTCAATCAAATAGATGTTTGAGATGTGAAAAAATATAATTTATTTTTACATAAATTTTTTATCATAATTTTAAGTAAAACTTAAAATATTATATGTGTAAACATAATAAAATTTATAGTTGCATAAAATCAATTAATTATATGGCATTAATCAATATTAGACATTAAAATTGATTATTTAAATTAATCTTTTATATCATAGATATAGTTAATAAAATAACTTTTATTATACTTTTTATAATTTACTTATAATTCATTTATAAATATTATATGTGAATGAATTATATATCACACATTTTAATTAAATTCTATTGGTAAATTATGATATATCAAAAGAAAAATTGTATAATAATTTTTTTTAATATAACGAAGGTTTAAGATATGAAATTTATTTACATATTTGTTATTATATTATCCAATTATAAATCATGTGATTGAATTTATTTTTTCCATGGAATGGTCTTTGAAATTGTATTGAATAACAAATTCAAAAAAAAACAATTCAAATTGATTTATATTTTTAAAAGGAAAAAATATTTTTGTGTACATTATTGGAAAAATTTTAAGTTTAAACTTTAATCTTGTTATTTGGACAAAATCATAATAAAATATCAAAGTTCAAAAATGATCTTTAGTGTAATGTTTAAAATCAAGTAGGTTAAATAAAATGCACGTTACTTTTTAATTACAACAAGTGGGGTGGCTTGGTGGTAAAAGAGTTAATCTTCATCCTTGGGGTTCAAGGATCAATCCTCACAAATGGCATGGATTGTGGTCAATGTTAAAATGTTGACCAAATATTCTTTACTTGCATAACCAACATAGGGTAGGTGGCTCACCTAATAACCTAAACTATTTTTTTCAGCCTAGCTTATGTAATGACATGTGTCAACATAATACAAGTTGAATTTAATAAAATTAACAATAATATAAATATTATTATTATTTTACTTTATTATTTAAATAATAAATATTTAAACAAATATAAATAATGCGATTACATTTTTGAGTGGTAAAATCAGTCACAAAATGGCAATGCCACATAAGTTGGTTTGTATGGATGAAAAGTTCATGTAAGTCACATCTTTATGCAATTGCCTTTACAATTTGGTGCCACATATTGTCTTTTGCAACTAAAATTTTATGTGACTTATCCAAGGTGACTAAACACTATAACAAGTCACATGTGATAATTAAAATTAAAAATGAGTTGTAAATATAATCATATATTTGTAAATTCCTTGTAGTGTCACTATCTCACATACCACAAAAACAAACATTCAAATCTCCAAAACACTAAGGTGAAAAAAAAAAGTTATGGGGCTTTTTTATCTCTTATTTCTGAATGTAAATGCTACACATTTAACATCTAACCTAACTTCTAACATAAATTGCCCAACCTCAACTCTAAAATCCTAAAGCCTTAAATTTCCATACATGTTTGAAAGCACATTACAATGACCCCCTTTGGGACCTCTTTAAGGTGTCACATTGTACTACTTTCTAGGGATGTGCATGTTTGAATATATCCCACTTCAAGCTTTTGAAATATTTTCACAATATTTTTACATATTAATTATGTTAGAATATAACATAGGCAAAAAATTATTAAAAAAACTATTTCATTTTATTTTATAAAATGGGAGATTGGAATATATTAGTGAAAATGAATGTAATGTACCTATGTACTCAAAAACATAAATATATTTCAAAAAAAAATTAAATAATGTTTAAACTTTATGAAAGTTAAAGGTATATTTTAATCATATCATTTCACATAATAAGAACCATGTTTAAATACCATGTTATGACTAATATGTAAATTTTCATTTCAAAAAATGAGTTTTTTCAATAAAGATGTAATAAATGTGTGGTAAATTGAAATTTTGACAAGATTTCACATCCACATAAAAGAGGACAAGCATAGTTATATGGGCCATTTTTTAAATTTTATTAAAATTGATTATTTTAATGACTAATGAAACCTTAAAGTAGTGTAACCAAAATGAGATTATGGTCTTATTATAACAATAAAATGGGAAACATTTAAACCTAAATTATAACCTTTTAATCTTAAGCTTCACACTATGAAAAATCACGTCCATTGAAACCACATTACCTTTCAACTAAAATTCAAAAAAAATTTATATACAACTATTATGCAACTATCCCCTTAGAAATACAATGTATTAATAAATAAATTATCGCATCAGAAAATCAGTTAATTGTATTATAGTTACAAATGAGTTGAAAATGGGTCTTCTATATGGTAATTTATATACATCATACATACATATGTCGTCAACCATGTTTGACTTTTTCAGGAGTTGCATTGTAGTTACATGTGACAACTACTAAAGAATTATTATAAATGTGTCACTAAAACAACAACTATGTTGCAATTAGTGTACAATATACATACATGCGATTTTGCCACATGTCCACATTTCCACCACCCATTATGGGATACATTTGCAACTAATTTTCAATTATGATTCCCATTGATACAATTAGTATGGCCACTAATGCACCACGACTAAAATACTACTATTCAACTATGTTATGACTATGTTATGACTTATAACTTAATAAAAATTATTCATCAATTATTTATATTTTCATCATATGTGTTTCATTTTGAGTGATTTAAAATGTTATGGAACACTACCTCAAGTTCTAGAAATCATCTGTGAAATGCAAAGGAAGATGAGTAATGAAAAAATAACAAGATAAATAAGTTTTCCAACTTACAAAACACATTTTTTTTCCTTATTTTTCCTTTTTTTCTCTTTGGACCCCTCCTACTTTTAAACCTCATAACTTTTTTATTTCTTATTCATTTTAAATGATTTAAAGTGTTATAGGAATGCCACTTGAAATTTTACAAATCATCTTGGAACGATAATAACAAACAACATACAAGGAATTTTGTTAGTGTTTGGGAACTAGTATTTGTAGCATTTGGTGGTTTGTTTTTTTGAGTTCTTGACACCCTCTACTTTGAGGGGCCATAACTTTCTCAATTTTATTCCGTTTTTAACAATTTTAATGCACCAAATGCGTCAATAGGAAGGGTTCAAGTTTTTTCTAGACACGAAAAATAATGAAATCCTCCCCTTCGATTTGGCTTGCTTTGAACGCTTAAATGTTAGATAGTGCAACATAATTTGCAACTAATGAACAACTAAAAAATTTAACCAATATGTTTTGTTTTTGAATCCCATGTTACAAATTATATAAAGAAAGCTTGTTCTTTCATGTTCTCACATTAAAGTATATGTATCATTTTTGGATGAGCTTAACCCAAAGGCAAAACACAAAATGAAAAATAAAATTTCATGGTTATTCTTTAGTGCACTTAGTTTTGTGCTCTCCTAATTTATTTACCTAAGTAGGTAAGTAGTTCTACTTTTCTACATAGGTAGGGAGGTCCTAGGTAAATATGTAGGTATGTAGGTCTTAAAACCTACTTAGCTATTAAAAAAAATTTAAATGTTTTTCCAAAATACAATTAATATGCCATGTGACAAATTTTTATCGTGCCACATGTCACAATATCAAACCATAAATAACAATCATAATGGACGATGGAGACCAATATTTCAAAAAGAATTATTTCCAAAAATCTTCATAATTCCACATGTCATATTTTAATAAGTGGATGACAATTAATGACATTAACATGACATCATGGGTGCAATTATAATGGAGTTGCATAGTAGTTGAAAATGAGTTGTTTTGATTGAATTGCAATGAATTGCACGTATATACAATGAATCATAACTCTATAACTCATGCAACTTGTCCTTTAGCACTCACAACATATAAATACAGTGAGTTACAAAGCCAATTGCAAAACACCTTTTTTTTTAATAGTGTCATTTTGAACAATTCATAGCTTTAATTTTATTGATAGACAATTCCAATACACTCCCTCATTATCAAAAGGAATAATTTAAGTCTCAAATTATTATTGCTTGATACACATTCGTTCCATATAATAAATGGCTAACAAAAAAATATGTTATTCTACCTTAATCAAAGAGCTTAGACCAACAAAAAAACATGTTTATTTTAAAAATCTAGATAAATTCAATCCCTCCAAACAACCTATCTTGAACTATCTTTGTCTTACTTTGGCATAAAAATGATAATATTTTTCTCTTCACAACTTAAAATGTCCCAACAAATTTTTTAAAAAAGTTTGAACAAAAAAGGTTCAATCACAAATAAACACTAAAATCCCCCTTCCCCTAATCACAAAAATGATGAAACAAATTTTCTATTAAAGATCCCAACCTTGGGTTTCACTTCCCATTGACATATTTCTCAAAATCCCCTCCCCATATCCCAACCTTGAAAGATTGAAACCTATAATTCAAACAAGTTCATCAATCCCCTATTATATTTTTTCATCTCCACATTAGAACCACTACTTTATTCATGTTTCTACACCAAGCCTAGCTATTCTCCAAATTCCAAGATGCAACAAAAGAAAATTGAGTAAGAAAAATATTCATCCCAAAAATACTGATGTAGACATTCTTCCTAGATAGTCTCAAACGATTCCTAGAAAAAACCCAACTGTAGCTTCAAACCACTACAACCTTTTAGTTTCTACATACATATTCCCCAAAACCAAAACAATGATGAAAAGAAAGACCTGGAAAGTCTTTTATCATCAACATTCCTCAATCCACAAAACTCCCGCAAGAGTTCCTACCAAGCCCACCATCACCAAAGCCCTTCAAAAACTTGAAAACAAAAATAATTATTATTTGCCACTTGAATATAATTCCCCCACAATCGATAACACACACACCAACCATCACCATTAACCTACAACAAAAATCAAGCCAAACACATAGACATTAAAAAGAAGAAAACTTCATTAGAAATAGCCATCAACTTTTACTTTTATTATTGATTTCTTCTTTTGGCTTCCATGTTGCCTTTTCATCCACATCCATTAGGTTTCCAATATAGAGGCCCTTCATTCAACTCCATTTCCTCCCACACAATTACTAGGTATATTTAACAAATTTATCTTCCATCAATGCTTGACCATAGGTAATGGGTCCTTTCCAGTGTTGTGTGGGTATATAAATTTACACATACCAGATTGGTCTTAGTATGTCTAGTATCATGGAAGGGGGGTATGAATATGGTTTGAGTATGTTATTGAAATGATCAAATTAAGTATTAATTTGGTATTAAAATCTAAAATTGTGAAATTGAGTATCAATCTGGTATCAACATTTTCTTTTTTAAGTTGATATTAATGGACATCAACCTTGGTCCTGGTATGCTTTCATGACAGTTAAAAAAACTTCAAACCTTAAACAATGATCCATAATGAACCAGTAGAAATAAACAAAAAATATTGGCATCGATTGCACATTGAACGATGAATAGACACATATACATGATTGAAAATTGAAATAATATCTGAAATCTAAAAAATTTGAAGTTTGAAATGTTGTAAAATTTTCCAACATGTGAAATTTGAACACTACACAAATTGATGCAAAGTGCAAGGTTAAAACTCAAAATTCAAATTGTAAATACAAGTTAAAATCAAATCCATGTCTATAAGGAATATAATACAACTGTCACAACCTAGCCTTGGACTTCCGACCAAACCAAAGGCTTGTAAAGCTGCGAGCCAAGAATGAAGCTCGGGAGTTTGGGGGTGTATCAACACCAATTACAAATCATCCTCAAAATAACTAAATTGGTCCAATTCTTCTTCATGGGATTCAGGAAGGTCTATTTCAGAAGTAAAAAACTCCCCAACATCTGTCTTTGCAAAGTGGCAACCAACTCACACATCTTTAGGCCAATTCTTGTATATCATGACCAAGGCATCCAAGTTTGTGAGCCCAAACCTATAGTGATGCAAACTATTCAAGACTCTAGCCATAAAGAATATCCTTTCTATTTTAATCTATGAACTAAGAATTGCCAAAATCTATCTAATAAGAAAGGCCACATTGGGATATAGCCTAACATATTCCTTCCACCAAAGCAAAGGTGACCTTACATCATCATTGCACAATTCATTCTAAAGCTGCCAAGTTAGTGCATAGTTGGATGTGCACTGGAAATTACTAAAACATTTTTTTATTAAGGAATCAACATGAATCAAGCTAAAATTGACACATTCAACAATCGCAGAGTAAAATTCTTAAAACCTAACTAGGAACATCATAAACATGATTAAAGACATGCACTTCTATTCAACTATAACAAATGTTAATTAGCCACAACTTGGGCACCATTAGTTGCAAGAATTTCGAAACCCTTCAACTTAGTTTTGCTTTATACATACAAATGTGACATCATTAATAAATCAAACCCACACTCATATGTGGGAAGCCCATTCAAAACTTGACCCTAATTCATTATATTAAATGTTAGAACACTAGATTTGTAGTTATACACATCACAACATCATGAAATTAACATTGAAAACTTTTCGAAACTTTACTACAACATGTCCATGTTATGATGTTTGAAAGACCAAGTTACTTGTACATATATTATGGAACTTGGGCTTTTACATTAAACTATTAGAAAAATATATAAGATTTATATAATCTTCCATTATGTCATAGAATTCTGCAAATGAACTAATGATTTCTTATAGTGGTAGCCTTCTTTTTTTATTAATATTCCAAAGATTTTCACCATTTTGGTTTTCCAACTCAGAAAATTAAACAATTGCTACTAACATGCTACAATTCTTCAACAAACCATGACATTAGATATAATCTCATCACAAAACCTTTACGAATATTTCCATAATTTATTGAATTCTAGAAGATAAAATTTATTTGACCATTTGTTCCTCACTTCACAAAAACAAATTTGGACTGCAGAAAACACCACATGCTCATTTTAAAAACTTTTAAAAACATCAACAAGAATGAGTATATGAATTATAAAAGAAAGTTGTTGCTTGGGTTTCCAATAGTAGTTGTGCATCAAGTTCTTCATAAACCTTTGGCATGATGAGTTTCTTTGTGACATCAAATTTGTTTAAACTAACCTGCATTTCCTTGCTCCACCAATCCAACACACATGATATATAGTTGTCGTATCAAGGACATCATATTGTTGCTTCCAAGTAACAAATGCCCATTGTGAATTGTCAGTTAATTGTGCATGTTGTTTTTTTTGCACAACACGATTAATGTTGGAAGGGTGTGTATTCAAGACTCATGCTAATGCTCTAACCCCAACTACCTCCTTACTAACATCAACATTTAGCAATGTACCTTCATATGTTAATTTCTCCTTGGATTACATACCTTTAACTTTTTGAGGTTCAACTTTCAATCGCTAGACAAAGGCATCTTGAGCCTTTGCTTCATTGGGAGGTAGGTAATATTGTGGGAAATGGAGTGTAATGATATTATTCTCCATCAATTTGTTTGTTGTAGAAGGTAAAGAAAAAAGTTCTGAGTTTATGAAAGAGGCAATTTGATGCACAGAAGCATAGACCTTCATCCTACACAAGATTGTATCTTCAAGTATTGTTGTAGTGTTAGAGTTTGCAAGGTTTTGTGCATCTCTAGCCACAACCATAGACCTTTTCTAAATTGTCGTTGTTTTTCTTTTGTAGTAGAAGTGAAATTTAATTCATGCAAAATTATTCCACACTATTATAACAATAGATTTGCACTTCACATGCATACATTCACTATTTTTACATTAATTCTCAACACATTTAACACTACCATTCATTTAAAAACCAAATTCATGGTTATTTCATCTAACCATAATTTGCATTTCAAAATACATTAAAAAAACCCCATAAATAATATTACAATTCATTTCATTAAATTTTGATACTACAAAAAATTCACACAACAATATAAACATAAAATTCATTGCAAAATTTTGTGCTTCTTTGTATTACTAAAAACATGAATCAAAATTACAACAGAATCCCATGTTCAAAAAAATCCCCAAAAAATAATTAAAATATGTGGTATATCAAAATAGAATATGTGGTTTTCTACTACAAAGTTCCTACAATTCTTCCCACGCTTCACAAAATTATGTTTAAGAATTATGTCTTATCTTTTTAAAAACCTCCCACTTTGACCAATCCCCACTCCTCATCATGATTCAAAACCAACAAAAATTCAAAATTCAAATTAACAAAGTTCCTTGATCAGTCCTTATATCCTAAATACTTATTCATCCAAAATCATGTACTCATCCAACCCCCTTAACATTTTGCATTCTCTCTTTTTAATCGCAAAACAAGTGCAACAACCGTAGATTTTCTTTCTTTACTAGATGGATCAAATCAAATTATCCCCACCTTTCTTTGTTGGTCCCTAGTATTCCCCATGAAGTAGAAAGAACATAGACAAACCTAACTAAGGTCTAGACAACAATGGTGGTTGACCTTGAAATCTACTCATCGAAAATATGCAAACTTCAACATATTGCAAAAATTCTTTAATAGCAGAAGTTTTTGTTTAATGAACATACCTTTAGAAATGGAACACATTGTTGCAAACTTCAAAAGCTTGCTAAAATTTGAAAGAAAAAATATATTGCCACTCTATCTTCCCCCTAGCACCCATCCCGCTTGGAGTCACAACTCACAGCAATTGCACCTTATCCCACCCTATAGTAATTTTGCACTACTATGTGAAGTAAACAACACATTGTCACACTCTCTAAGGCCAATCAACACCCATCCCGCTTGAAGTCGAACTTCATATCCTTGTAAACTTGTTGCATTTGCATCAATTTCCCGTCCCTCTCGATAACAAAACTTGTCCCATTGTATTTATGAAAACTCTTTTTTTGACAAACAAACCCTACTTAAAATATCAATTGTATATTTAGTCCATTGATCAACGGTAAAAGTACTTGCACTAAGTAATCAACATTTGTTATGTTGACATATGAATACATAAAATATGTTAGTATGCAAAGTACAACAATGTAACAACTAGGTTAGGTTTTTTGGAACCTAACTTATCCAAACCATTTGTTTAAAAACATCACAGGGCCCAAGTGTAGATCAATTTGAAAGATGACCACATAAAAAAAAAATAGCAAACATTGATCCTTATAGCCCTTAAATGTACTAATGAACATTATAAGCTTTAATATCGATGAATATCCAAATACCCTAGCAAATTATGTGAATTATTTGAAAAGATTGTTCTGTATGCTTTTGTAGGTGTATGTGCAAAATTTCATTAAAAATTTCTATTGGCAAGAAGTATTTCTTAATCCTTTTGTGTGAGTCTGTAAATTGTTACAAACACCTATAAATTGAAAATGTTTTCCAAAGGACAATTATATCAGTTTTATGTGTAACAATTCCATAACATAATGGTAGATTAAGATGTGAACTATTATTAAATGCACATTTGGAGCACTGAATCTTTTCCAACTTATGGGAAAAACATTTCAAACTTATGGGTACAGTGAAAACTACAACATTGTAACAAGATTTGTGTACACCATACCATGGAAACACCCCATGTAATTTTCCAACCATTGGGGAAACCAAACTCCAAATTCTTCATAATATGATTCATAGACTTCCTTACAAGATAATTTCAAAATATCATGAAACTCAAATATGTTAACAAACTTTATGGATTATGAATTTATTTGTGTAAATTATACTTTTATACATGTTCATTGTTGACTATTAAGCACATGGTTATTCCTTTGACTAGGGAAAACTAGTAATAAAAGTAAACAACTAATCAACCAATTATCCCATCATAAATCAATTTCAATAATGAAGTGTGATTATTGATTTACATAACACAATGTTATAAACATGCGGGTTATCATAATAATAGTGAATTTCATAGCCTGTGACATAGTAAATTAATATTTGGTCATAATCACATATGGCCATTTTCACATATATACAATGATTGAAAATAATTTCATGTAAACCATTCTATTTTAGGTTTTGATCCACATTTGGAAATGCCTTAATGAAATGCCTAAGCCATCAACACCTTAATAAATTATCTCATTGCATATCTAACCCTAACCATGTACATGGTCAAAAGACATAACCCATATGCATTTGTTCAAAGAAATATCACAAGCATCTAGGTTTGGAAGTTACACAAATTGTCCATTTCTCAACAACAAATTGTGGATGACTATAGTAGTATAGAAAAAATTCTCAATTTTTAGCAAACAATTTCCCCTCCATTTTAATTGGGTATAATCTCTAACATGGGAATTCCTTCAAAAAGAATTCTTAACTCCCATCAAGTTATGGACGATATATTCCATCTTGTCATTGGGAACCTCTATTTATTTGTGTTATCAATTTCAAGGATTCCTGAACACACCCTGCATATAGACCTATACCATAACAATTCAGCCATGATACTTCTAAGTTCCATATCCTTCATGCACATAAGTAAACCACTCAAGTTTGTGCCTTTTAACAAACTAAAAGGTGAAACATAATCTTTAAACAACTAAATAAAAATAGGTGGTATGTGTGAAGGGAAGTGGAAGAAATTTTGATACAATTTTCAAAATATCAAAAAAAATATTAAAGAAAACTCAATTATGGTCAACATGAATCAATATGTGCCTTAAGTTATAGTTCTCACCTAAGGCAAAAATCAATTCAAGTTTAAAACATTATAAAATTTCCCTCCTAGTACTTTTCCAATACAAATTAGATTTTTAAAGATATAAAAAAAAACATGTTATACAAATTTGTTTTTGACCAAAAGTTGTAATTTCATTTTTCTGAATGGTGTTTTACAATTTCCAAAAGACCAATTGACCATTTTCCCACATTTACTTTCCCACCTCAAACTAAAGAACTCTTTAAAAAACAACATATTTTATCTAAATCATGGATCTTTAATAGTAGATATGATCAATTGATGCATCAAGTATTTGACCATCTCCCAACATTTACATGCATGTTGTAAGGTAATCAATATTTTATTTTATTTTATTTTATTTTATATGATACCACATCTACATATTAAGATAGGTGTTTGTTTGTTTGTTTGACATTCGTTCATTTTGTTTCTTTGGATCTGACCACACCCTAACCTTCCCAAACCATGGGGCCCCCTACTATGCTTTTGGAAGTATTCGAAAAAAACCCTACACAAAATAGTGTGCAAGGTTTTGCAATTTCTAGACCAATTAAGCAAAATGGGAAAAATGGATGATGGCATGGTTCATTTTCATCCATCACATGTGGATAAAAATAAAAATGCGCAAATAAAATTCATTCAATGTTGAATAATGTGATGATGGTTGAATTTCATCCATTACGGATGAAAGGTCCATGTTCATGGGCAAATGTTCCAAATTTTTAACAATATTTTGTTGAATCTACACTTTTTTTTTAAAAATCCTCCTTTTTCTTATTACCACAATTTTTAAAAAGTTCCAAAAAAATTGTTTGTTTCAAGATCTAATTCTTTTAATTTATGGATGACGTTTGTGACATTACCCCCTTTTGATGGCAAATTTCTCAAGTAATGGCCTTAGGCTTTTTTGGATACCATAAATAACATGTGTGAACCTTCTCAAAATCATTTTATTATGACAAACTAACCTTTGGTTTTAAAAAGAACTTTATAATAAAAGGATGAAAGTATGATTGGGTGGTATCATAAGGAATCAACTCAACAAATGGTTAAGGAACTAAAAATTGATCAAATAATATTTTTGGGTATTTTTTTAATTTTTTAATATTATAGTTTTTTTTTCATGTTTATCCATTGCATGCCAAAATATATGGCCTTAATCTTTCATTGAAATGAAAATAAATGAAAATCATGATTACAAAATTGTATTCTTAATTTCTACAAATTTAAACTTTTAAAATTCATAACTAAATTATACTTAATCAAAAAATTACTTAATAATTTATTTTTAAAATAACATTTAAGGTACCTTTGAGAATTATATATTAAAAAATAACCCCCAAAATATGTATCAAAAGTGTTTTTGACCAAAAAATTCAAAGAACATAACTAATGTTATTTTCCTAAAAATTTTGGTCAGGAAATGATTAGGAACATCAAAATTAAAAATATTTTTCATTTCATAAAAGTTTCAAGTTCTATACAACCTCATTAATGTATTTATTAAAAAAAAGTGAAGGCCCTAATTGTTTAAGTGTTTTTTAAAAAAAAATTAAGTTCAATTGATCAAATTAAATGAAAATGCAATGTGGTACCACCCAATCTTGAAAAACAAGTCAAAGGCATAGCAGGAATAAAAAAGAATGAATTATTCAACCAAAAAAAATTGGAATAAGTGAGAATCAAAGGAAGCCATACGCCACCATCTGAGCAATATACGTTCACATTTTATGGAGTTGATATTCGTCAAATGGTGAAAATGCTGTTTAAATCTCAAAACATGTCCAAATTGATTGATCTTGATTTTAATAGAAAATATCTAGATGAGAGATACAATAAACTAGGCTAGCATGTTAAGAACATGAAGAGTAAAAGCAAAATTTATCAAATAGTCCTCACCAATTAACACATAATTCAAAAGGTCTGATCATGTTCAAATCAAATTGTTGATATTTCATTAGGTAGACTTGATGAAGGATTTTAAAATGTTGTTCACATGGCCCAATTGCTAAAAATTTCAAGACTTATGGAACTCCAACACTTCCAAAATTTTGGGAATAATTTACCATTTCAATGAAAGGCCCATGAGAGCAACAAAATCTATAATGCAAGGGAATGTGCCTTTTATTAGGGTTTGGTGGGTGATGAGGTTTCAATGAATCCATGTCAATGGACAATAAATCATCATGCCAGTTTAGGCTCAAATCACAAAAAGTATCTTTTTTTCAAAAACTAAATTACCTTCCCTAACCCATCACAATAGGTATAAATGGGCAAGAGTTTTGCTAATGTCAAAATGAGGTAGGAATTCATTTCATTACTGAAGAAGACCTTGGAGCAGCACCAAAAAAAAAGTGAACAAAAACAGGAATAATTTATTGTGGTGTAAGTCCAAACCAAAATTTAGCACTCATCCCATATCCAAAATTTCAAAACATTCAATCCTTGTAATAAGAAGCATTGCACCCATTATTTTTAAATTTTCCATGGAACTATGACAAAATAACAAAATGTTAATCTTAACTTAATCATGTGGATGGCTAACCACAGATTACATCTGCAAGTTAACCATCCACATGAATCTACCTAAAGAGTAGCCACCGAGTTACTTAACTACCTACATTGTACTAACCAACCACTTGCATTTCCTATTACCTTCTCACCTATTGTAATTACCCCATTTACATAGGAAGTTAATGCGGGACAACGGAAGTTCCAAAGTGGAACCTTGGTAACTGAGTTGTGGTTCATCCACAATTGAGTCACAATGCTGAGGGTTTGGCTATTTGGGTTGAGAGGCCCAAAGAGGACACCAATGCACCATACATTGGCAACCTATTGTGATGGTGCCATCAACCCATGGACCACACTTGAATTAAGAAGATGGAACCATGGTAACTTATCCGGTAAACCCTCCACCTTCTACCTCACATTTCTTAGCTAACTAGTAATTAGTAATTACCTAGTATTATGTAAGTGGGTAGGGTATCATAGGTACGTAGGTAGTGAATGCAAGTGGTTCCTATGTAGCTAGGTCAGAATGTAAGGCATTTGGTGATTGCTGGGTAGGTAGATACATGTGCATGGTTAATACCTAGCCGATTATCATAAATGTTAACTACGTAACGTGCGGGAGGACACTACTTACTGGAAATGGTGGAAGCATGGTAACCAACGGCCTCTAGCTGGTTACCAAACCTAGTCCATTGTATGGGAGTGTCAAGCATACATGGTATGGGATGTAGTAGAGGGTAAGTTATGAGGTTCAACCAACCAACCAACAATCAAGATCATGTAAATAGGTGTTAGGAAGGTACAAAAATGTTAGAAAGCAACAAAATATGCAATAAAACTAGGGAGCTCTAGTCTTGTCCACTGGTGTGCTACCACATGTTGAGAGACATTCCCTACAATAGACTATGGGATGGTGATCCAAAGAAAAGGTGTTTCCCAGCCAAGTTAGGAAGACATAATGATTCTCCATGGTGCAAGAAAAACCTTGTACTGTTGTTTATGGTGGCAAAGGAGGTGCTTGAATTGAAGATCGAATCTCTCTCAGATTGGAATGGTTACTGGGTGTGCTCCTAACTCTTGCTGGTCTTTGTATTTTTGCATTATTTGGAAAACTCTGAACTGACTGAGTGTCCAGAGCTTCCAGGCAAAATACACCCATCAACACACGCAGAGATTCTCAACTTCTATGAGAAAGGAAAAAATGCGAATTCTCATGAATTCCATGTTGACAACCATTGAGTTTCGGTTTCATGAAATGCATCCATCTGTGAGTAAGAGATTTAAAAGAGTTGCATTGAGCTCGTATGTATTTGTGTTGTTGTGCAATCTGGACTCACAGAAAATATAGATAGCAAATTTGTCCTTGAAGTACTAGACCCATTCACCTCTTTGTAGGCCAAAAAAGAGTTGAGCTAGGTCTGGGTTGAACCATCAACTGGGATTCAAATTTGTTGCAGATTGAGAGGACGCTAAATTCCACCCTTATGGAGAGTTTTCAATATTCCCAAAGGATCTTGTCTCTTTCATATAGGAATAGAACCCACTACAATTTAGCTGTTATTGCCATTGTGTATCATCATGTGACACTTGTGATTCAACTGGTAAATTGCCACTTAATAGTCTTCTCGTTTCAAGTTCTTCCAGCTTTTTCATTCCATTAGGCTTGAACACCTCTCCTTTCTACTCTAACACATTAAGAAACCTACTAAACCAAAAACCCATTTGAACATTGGAACTGATTCAACAAAGGATGACATTATGATTCCGTGACCAACTCAAGTCACAAAAAGATCGATAAAGCATGGTTTCAGTTACGATCTCAAGAAGCCTTCAGGTTCCACTTCCAATATGATCACATCCCTAATTGGTAGGTACTGACTTCTCATTCTTCAATTGATTAAAGGCTCCATAAGCAATCCAGAAATCAGTTGGGAGCTACTAAGTCTTTGTTGAGCATGTAAGCTGCAAAATTGTTCTTACTGTGGTACCAAATTGGAGGGTTGCTCATGTGCCAGTATTGCACAACAAGTGATTTTGATGATGTACTAATCAAAGTCCCAAGCAATCAGCCAAATGGTAAAATTTTCCCTAGTATATGCCACCCAGATTTCATGTATTTGACCAGTAAATTCTGTACATAAATTGGTGTCGATGCTTGCAACTCAATGCTTGACATTGAGCTGCATTACAGTGACAGTTGATGATAGCAGATATATGGGCCCTAACTCTGTGGCAATGTTGAGAAGCAAGACCATATTTGAACCTCAATAGATTTGTTTCTTTGAGTTGAATCAGATGTGTGCAGCAAATTCTACCCTTGAAAAAGGAGATCAATGTGAGCTACTTTCAGGATGAGGATGCTAAAACTTGTATGCCAGGCAGGCTAAGTTCATTTCATTGATGAAAGGAGATCACAGCATGTTAGATTAGACTTCTGTTACCATGAACAAAAGTTCCCTGTCGTTGTGGCTTTCTCCCAGCTCATCTCCGAAGTGGAAGCTGGGTGCATGAAGCTGGAAAACATATTAGATTGTTTTGCAATTATCTGCACTCCTGGAAACAGTGACAATTTGTTAAGCATTGCAACACACCCAAATGTGGTACGACTTACCCCCAACATAATGGGCAACTTGGGCAAGGCCATTCCATGACATTAAGAAATGGGTGTGGCAGATTCAATGATTTTTTCAAAATTAATGTTCAACAAACACATTTTGATCATAATTACAAGTGTATGATCATCACTGGAAGATTATGTCATATTACAATGTGGTCAAGAAAATGACATAATATGCCACCCCAGAGCTTAATGTATTGCTATTTGCTTCAGCTATTCTAAAGCTAACAAGTTTTAATATTCTTCTTGTCTTCAAGACTACAGATTTTGCTCCTTATTTGTGACTCTGGGTTTGACCATTGCAACCCATCTAAGTTTGGTGTGATGGATCATAGCCATCATCCCAATCACTATTGCACTTTGACTCATGTATTGGCTCACTAGTTTGCTCTATTACCCTACCTGCTGCTATTGAGTTCTATTGAGTAGGGTTTAGGGTTTAAGGTTTATTATCTCATATGTGGTTATTTTATGTGAACCTTTGTGATGTTATTGTTGTTAGGATTAATTCATCCCATTCCCAAATGAACCCCAACTCATGTACTCAACTAGGATGATAATTCTAGAAGCTCAATACTGCAGTACCATAGCAGCTTCCACACTAAGTATATTACATACGGAAATGTTGAAATTTCGAACAAAAGTTTTTTAAATAAAAAAAAATTGTGAAGGAAAATATTGAATCTTCAATAATATGTTTTTTTTTGAAAATTTCAGAATTAATTACTTCTCCAATAGAAATATGTTTAAATTTATGGGCATAAATGGTTGAATTATACAATGGAATTAATGAAAGACATTTTGGAATAAGAGATTGGTGACAACCTAAAAATTTGGAGGATGGACAATTTTTTTAAAATCACCAAATCAAAATGTTCAAATTTACCCCAAATTAGGTAAATACAATTGGAACCTGGGGATAAATTGACAAATAAGAATTATTTTTTACCATGGAAGAAGAAAGATTAAGCTTCAAAATGTGAAGCTTGTAAAAGCATCAACTAAAATACATGAGCTTGACAATAAGTTCCATGTATCCTTATTCCTATCATGGAAACTCCACATACATTGCATTTAACGAATGTCAATGTAAAAACTGAAATAAAAGTAGAAAGAATTTCAAGAAATATACCTATAATGAATTTAAAATTGTAAACTTAACAAAAATCAAGAAAAACAATATCAAGGGTGTTATGAAGTAGGTGCCATTAAACATATGATAATAAACAAAGATCTATTAACATAATTGAATTTAGTTTTTTAAATACCTCCATAAATATTATTAGATGTAAAAATCGTGAGATAGACTGAAATTCAAAACCAAGAAACAAAATATATCACAAATCTTTTGTACATGTTTATTATCAAAAATATTTTTTTGCTATAGTTTATATTTTGAACTAGCAATCAAGGCTTGTGTAACAAAAGAAAATGAAACTTTATTTTGGTTCATTTCCTTTTATCTTGCCTTCAACATATTTTCGACTTTCAACCAAACAAATTGGGAATTGAATGAGAGTGGAAGAGAGGCACTCCCAAGACCTTGCCAATTCCACTTTGAGGGTTGATACTCTAAGAAATGTTTAAAGTGATGTTTGAAAGGTCGAAATTTTTTTGGATTGAATAATTTCAATTTCATTGCATTGAAAACTATAAGATGGTAGGTTGAGATTTCCGATAGGTAAATAGGTCAATCACCAAACACTTAAAGGCTTAGAAAGGGGGGGTGTGTTGGTTGTCATTTTTTTGGACATGGTGTTTGAAAAGAAGTTGTGGCCCATCTCTAAGCGCACCCACATCTACTTAGATCATGGCATTTGGATGAGAGATGAAGAAGATATGCCTCCCCACAAAAAGGGAGGTCCATTTGTTGAAAAAAATATGAAAGAAACATTTTGTTACCTCATGAGCAACACATTGCACCCTATGAATGTATTGTATGCAATTAACAAATGTCACAAATTTGACCCTTGCTTTGAATTGGATGAAAATGCAATCCAAATTATGTCAAAAAGTTTGTCATACACCATTGGCCCAAATCTTCACCAAAAAATTTACAAAATCTACAACCATGGGTAATATATTGTTTGTTTAGCCTTAGAGTTGTAAGCAACACCCCCATGCTAATTTTTCGGTTTGGGTCTCACATCTTTGCAATGTAACAACAATCTTCCAATAGCCTCTTTAACCTTTGTGTTCCAATTTTGTTGTTCAAGTGCTTGTTCATTGGTTGCAACTACAAGTGATGTTTTTTTATCATCCATGAGTTCTTGTCACCACATTTTCTTTTCATGTTTTTTTTTGCAACATCCTTTTCCTTTTGTATTATTCAACAAAATTCCCTAACTTGATATTTGAACTTTGTAATGCAAATGATGGCATGCGTGGAAGGTTGGAGCTTAAGTTCATTAGTTGCAAAGAAATGAAATCATTGCCAATCTCTTTTAGTGATCTGAAACCTAGCCTTCTTGATGATTGTCATCATTTTATATTTTTATTCTATTTCATCTTTTTCCAATAACAAATTAGTTGTGAGCCTAGACTTTTTGATCTTCATCATTTTGTTCTAATAGATTATGAACATGGCCTTTTAAATCTTCATCATCTTTCTTTTGATGTTGTGATACCAACCCTCCTTGATCATTGTCAACTTTTAATTTGAAGAACCCAGCTCTTATTCTTCTAATTTGCTTCATCTTTTATACAATCCAACCCACCTTGCCCCCTACCCCCCCTTCGACCTTGGATGTTGATTAAGCTTTTGCCCTTATCCTTACCCTTATCTATTTTTGTTGTAAACCCAAGGTTAACACCCTTGTAGAGTGAAGGATGGGCCCTTAAACCTATTGGGTGCAAACAAGATGTTTTGTACATACTTGTTACCTTGTTTTGTACTTGAAAACAAGAAAAAAATAATTTTTAAAAATTATAACCTTCCTCTAACGTTTCAAAACAAATGAAACCTTTGGTTTTTTTCATGGGCATCTTTAACCTCCTTCTAGCTTCTCAAAACAATTTGTGTCATATCATTTTGACTTCAAAAAATACCCCAAAAGTATCCCCAACAATAATGTCACTTTTCATAAAGTTGGGGACGATTTTAATCATGAAAACAAAAGTTCTATTAACCAAAAAAATAATATTACAATGTTCACCACATCAGTATTTTGCTTTTAGAAAATACCAAATACTTGCAAAAACACTTCACCCACTTTCAAATACTTGAATTTTATTTTTCAAATTGCCACAAATTTATGTCTAATTCAAGTACTTGCAAGTACTTTAAAAAACATGATTTTAATAATTTAGCTTTTGAAGTTCATGAAAATAAGAATTAAAAAATAATGTACCCAAAATAATATTATTATCCCCATAAAATCATTTACTTGTTAGTCCTTTTATTCAAAGACCCCTATATTTTGTTGCTTACACTATTTTTTATGTATATTTTACCATTTTTTCATCCTACTACAAAGTTGTTGTGAAATATGTCCTAGCTTCCTTTATTGCAACTATAAATGAAATCTACCCTATGTCACTTGTTCACCAACCTTTGAGATGTTCTTTCAACTATAGTAAGGGAATCAACAATTTGTTGGGCCATGTTGTCTTCCCTTTCCTTTCATATTTTTTGATTTTTTTTTATTAATTTTTGTTTTAACATTTTTTTCCATAGACATTCAAAAATATTTTGTGGATGTTATTACATGTGATTGGTTGTAGTCCACTAATAGTTTTTTACCCCTTGTTCCCCTTGCAAGCAAATAGGATAGGGGTGACAAATTTACAAAAGACAAAAAGGTACTTGGGTTGCCACTTCCAAATTTTCAATTTTCGCACCTCAATTGTAGGTCTATGTAAATGGGCGGTTGCAAGGTAAGTGGCTCACTTTTTGCATCGTATTCATTTTTTTTAGAATGGCATGCATTTACGTGTTATTAACATGACATAAAAACAATAATTTTCCAAATTTGTGGTTAAATTTAGATTTTCAACTTGAAGAATAAGACATCTATAAAAAAACATTGTAACATATATACACCAAATATATAATAATGGACTTTTGAAGTTGAAAAATATGGATTGATTTGTTGTTTTTGCTTCTATATACATGCATTTTGGTGTATAAATTCTATTTGGCATATATTATAAGGACTCAAAATAAAAAGAACACACGTGCAAGAAAATTGTTACAAAAAAATTAACCAAAAATGTTATGGACTTTTAAATGGCTTAAAATGAAGCATATTTTCATAAGTCCATATCATAAACATTTTTGGGTGGATTTCAATTTTATTTTTTTAACATGTACATTAAAAATAATAATTAAATGACTTGTTTTCATATGGAATTTTTAGTTCATTAACCACCATGTAATTCCCCACTAAATTAATGATATCAAAATAGACCGTCATTTTAACATTATTGTATGGACTTCTAAGGAGTGGAGCATTTGCCGAAAATGAGCCACCTTACAATGCATATACCCAAATCAATAATTAATTAAGTCATAAACAACTTGTATTTGCCCAATTTCATGTGTGGTAACAAGAATCCTAAGCTCTTGCATATAATATTTTACATTTGGATATCCTTACTCATCATCATTCTTCATTCCGACTTCTTATATTTTTGTTGTTATGTTTAACAATTGTGTGGTAGTTTTGTAGCCTAGGGGGGGTCCAAAACTATGAGGGTTAATTTTTTATTAATCCCTTCTAGCACATAGGTAGACTATCAAACATACTTTAATACAACACTTGTAATATTCGTCATTCACATGACTCCCAATATGAGACCTTACACTCTTTTGGGATAGGATCACCCACACACCTAAAGTCGAATCTTTATGTGAGAACTACACTGCAAGGGAGTTCATCACACATGCCTAAAGATTTTCCTTTATGAAGACCACTCACCAAAGACTATAAAGTTTCCACAATAGTGTTCAAAATAATCTGCACATCTTATTTCTTCAAGGCTTCCTATTCACATATGATTATTTTACAACTCTTGATAACAACTAGCAACACAAAATTATTGAATGCAAAATTGTGAACCTAAATCTCCAATCACTACCCCTTATATACTTGAAGGAAAGAAATGGATGAATAATTAATCATATTCATATACACATATTCCCAGTGTATCAAGCCAATTGTCACGTGCCACTTATAACTTTTCATCATTCTATGAATATGTTTTACATTATTTGGAGTCTAAGATTTGGTCAAGTCTACATACTTGACCTCCCATTATTACTAACAAGAAATAGTTATCTAAATTATTCATAATCAACCTTTATGCCCCTAGTCAAAAGTTCTTCTTGTAAGGCCCATGAAGTTCATTATTTTATTCCCCATTTTTATCCATATTATTACCCCAAGTCGTAATATTATTATTTGCAATTATAACTCCTAGTAATTATTTCGTTGTTATAGTTCCATGTTCCTTTAATTGTTCTTGTTCACTAATTGCTCCATCAAAATTGGTGTTGTTTTCATTTAAGTTGTTTATGGCTATTGTTATGTGTGCTTTAAATGGTTTAGATTTGTCATCCATGGCTTTGAAAATGAGATGTTACATTTTAACCTTGAACCCATTCTTGGATAATGATTAATCCAAACTTTTGTTTATTCAACCAACCAATGTGCATTTGTTTAATTCATAATGATTTTTTCATTGCACCAAAACATTGGAAATATGACTACATATGCAACTAGCGTTATAGTCCTAAACCACATATATGATTGGCCATGACTGCATGACTCTTAGTCCATATGGCCCCATGATATTTACCACCAATCACCAAAATAGCATGGTCATAAATGCCATTTGTGATTATGTCCTTTGTGACTGCAAAACATTTTCAATGGCCAAAATTTAATTTTAAAATATAATTATAATTTATTTTAATTAATGTTTTCCTACCACATGATAGCCCAGGATGAATTCGAGATTTCATTAACCACTTATGAGTTGACATGTGACAATTTAAAATAATGAAATTATTTTTCCTACCCAATTATATGATGCCACATGGTAGTTAACTTTTTATCAAATAAAGACACTTGGGACTTAGCTTAAGCCACCTACTAGGCTAGGAGCCCTATGTTAGGCACCTTAGACTAAACGACCTAGCCTACATGTTAAACTAGGTTAAGCAACCTATCTAGGTTAAAAAATAATCTCAGCTAACTAACCACCTAACCTCCTTTTAGGAAGGCTACCCCATTTAAATATTCCCGTAGGAACCTAGGAGGCACGTAGGATGAAGATAAGAAGACTTGAACCCTTCACCTCCACTTTGAAGGGCAAAGTTTTTAACCATTACACTACCACAATTGTTTTTGTAAAAAATGTAGTTATCACAAACATATAAAGAATAAGCTATTTTAACTTAAATTAACCTTTGCCTCCCTATGCTAACCTAGGCCACCCAGCAATCTAACTTAAGCCTTCAAAGGTTAAACTATGTTATTTAGATTTAAGCCAGGTTAAACTTAACTATATTAAATTTGGCTAAAGCAATATATACTTGGCTCTATTAGACTAAACTTGGTTAAAGTATGTTATTTAAAATAAACTTGGCTATATTATGTTAAATTTGGCAAATTATGTTAAAAGTAGGTTATTTAAATTAAATTTTGTTGTACCTGGCTATATTTGATTATATTATGTTAAATTTGGTTAAAATATGTTATTTAAAGTAAATTTGGTTATACTAAGCTAAACTTGGCAAGAGTAGGTTATTTAAGTTATACTTGACTATACTTAATTAAACTTGCCTATATTAGGTCAAACTTATTTATATTAGACTAAATTTGGCAAAAGTAGGTTATTTAAGTTAAATTTGGCTATATTAAACTAAAATTGGCAAAATTAGGTTATTTAGGTTAAACTTGGTTATAATAAGTTCAATTTGGTGAAAGTAGGTTATTAAGTTAAATTTGGCTATACTAAGTTAAACTTGGTTAAATTAAGTTATTTAAGTTAAACTTGGCGAAACTAGACTATAATAAGTTAGACTTGACTAAAGTAGGTTATTGAAATTATATTTGGTTGTACTAAATTAAACATGGTTAAATTAAATTATTTAGGTTAAACTTGCCTATACTAGGCTTATTAAGCTAAATGTGACTAAAATAAATTATTTAGGTTAGATTTGATTATATTAAATTGTTAAACTTGGCTAAATTAGGTTATTTAAGGTAGATGCAAATTAGAGTGGCTCAAAAACAACAAGAGTCACAATTCCAAAAGTCCATATTTTAACATTAGAATGAAAAAAATAGTTAAAAACCAATTTTGAATGTGCCCTATGTGGTGACTAATCAACTAATAAAGTCCATATGAAAGGCTGTCCATTTAGACAATTTTTAACATACATGTTAGGGGCAAAAAAATATCAATCCAATAAAAAATGACCAAGATAGGGACTTAAGAAAATAAGGTCCAAATTTGGTCATTCAAAAGTCCATAATTATTTGTTGGTTAAATTATTTTTTTGTAGTTCTTTTAATCCATATTTTTTTTCCCATCATATATAATATATTGAGTCCTTATTAAAAAATATTAAAATGAAATCATAACAAAAAATGCATTTGAATATTAATGCAGAACCCATAACAAAATCCATATGCTGACTTTAAAAGTCCATTACTATATGATTGGTGTGTGATTATTAAATTTCACCCCTCAATAAATATTCCTATTCAAGTTGACAATCATAATCCATAAATATTTTTGTCAAATTGATGATTTTATAATGTGTTTGTGGCATTTGAATAGAGTACACTTTGTAGAAAATCTAGGAAGGGACATAAAATGAACCACTTTAATGTGCATTCACCTTTTAAATAAACTTAGTTAAATTTTGTTATATTAGGCTACACTAAGCTAAATTTGTCTAAAGTAAGTTATTGGGATTAAACTTGGTTTAAATGGGTTATATTTGGCTATATTTGGTTAAATTTGTTTTAAAGTAAATTATTTAAGTTAAAATTGGTTAAAATTGGCTAAAATTAATTGAAGTATGTTATTTAAGTTAAAGTTGGCAAAACTTGGTTTAAATTGATTAAATTTGGCTAAAGTAGGTTATTTAGGTCTCATTGGACATTAGTTACAAGTTTTCTTAGTCTTGAAAACCATGTTTTGGCGTAGTGTTTTAACCATTGCACTATATCTTTATTTTTTAAAAGTAGTTTTAGATGGCTTGAAGCAATTCAATGTAAAGGTTTTTAGGGCATGGGATGTGTGAGCTTGTAATGTGATCGTATCCAACTCAAATTCTTACACTTGTCCTATTGTTTCTAATGTAACAAGTGAATCATATCCATCTATAACTAAAAGACGTCAATTAAATTAAGGGATCCCACTTGGAATTAATTTTTTAAAGAATGATAGAAAGTTTTTGAATAAAAAAGATGTCATCCATGCCTTGGTTTCCATTACAATACATGTAATTCTTACTTTACACTATTTGATCTAGTCATCTTTGATCCATTCACCCCCGCATTTATGTAAAATCTTGGTAGACAACCCCTTGTTGCATTTATGGCACAATTTATTATTAAGTTTATTCTTTAGATTTTAAAATGGTGTCATGAACCTATTGTGAACCTTTTTTCACAAGAACCTTGGCCCTTGACTAACGCCCTACTTGATCCATGTTTTGTCTAAATTCCAAATTTCATATGGCTTATATTTATGTTAAATGTATAAGGTTTAAAAGTTTTGGTAGAATGGGTTGCACATTAAGTGAATTGTGAAACCTTGTGCCCTAAAAACATGCAATTCTTCTAAAAATCAAATACTTAACTTTGGATGTCAACACTTGAATTAATACCACTGGGAATGACTAGGAATTCCATTCTTGAAAGGGGTGGGCCTAATCTAAGTCAATTCTATGACTTTCATTTTGATCTATTGCAAGGTAATCAAGAATCCACATTCTTGCATACCCAAAATCCAAGCCATTAGTGTTTTGTCCTCATTGATTAATACACCTTATAGTCCTAACATTACACCAAAATGTGGAATCCATGACTAGGACATTTTGTGACTATGTCTTCACCTTAGTCATAGAATCATATAAAACATGTCTTTTATGACTATCAAACTTTTGTAACGAAAATTATGACTACATTATTAAGTTACCAACTATAATCATCTTGATTATGAATTTAAAATATTATCTATGTATGTAATGAATATGTACATTAATAAATATTAAAATTTTATTGCTCTAGATTTTTAACACTTTTTTCCATTATAGGAAAATTAGATTTATTATTAAAATATTTTTCTAACATTTATTGGTTGAAAAAAAAGGTATAATATGTAGGTTAGCCTAGGTAACTAATTTTTTAACTAAATATGTAATGTAAGGTAATAATTCGGTTATAAAAAGATAGCAAAATCATGTTGGTAAGTATGTATAAATATTACCTATTTACATTTAAGTAACTATTTAAGTAACTATTTAATTAACTACTTATTTACTTTAATTATATTCATTTACATATTAGCATTATTACATGCCTATTTATGACTTACCTATTATGATCTGTAGTTTAATGTCATGATTAATTTTGATTTAGTTTCTTTTTTATATTTAATTTAAGATTTGAATGTATTATATGATCAAAATATATTAATATCTCCAATATTCCTATTAAAAATATTTTTTAATATTTTGATGTTCTAGAATCATCATATTTAAACATCACAATGAAATCATGTTTTAAAATGTTATTTAAAACATGTAGTGATTAAGTTTTGAATTATTTAGAATTCATTGATTAAATAATGAATTTTTTTCATAAAATTAGATAATATATAATGTATAATATATAATATTTTAATTATTTTTCATTATCATTTAAAATCATAAATTACTTCAAATTAAATTTTACATATTTAAAATACTAATTTCATTATTTAAAAATATTAAACATTTCAATATGTGATAAACCAATTTTTAAGTTTTAATATTTATTGTAGAAGTTCATTTTAGTTATAAATATAATATAATTATTTTAATTATTTATGCTTTTAAGCAAAAAAAATCATTCAATTGAGTTTAATAAAATTTAAACAAATTCATTATTTGATTTATTTCAATAATATTTAATTTTTATAATTAATTAATTTTACATATGAAAATGTATTTAAGTAGGTAGGTTAGGTGAGATTAAGTAGGTTGCTAAGTAGGTTGCATATATTTATGTTAAATAATTTCAATAAGTTAACAAAAAGAATTCATTACCAAAGGATGACAATGTTTTTCACTTAAGTTGAGTGGTGGTGTAATGGTTAAAAACTTGAACCTTTTTCAAGGAGGTGAAGGGTTTAAATCCTCATATATTTACAACCTATGTTTCATTAATTAAGTTGCCTACCCACCTAAGTCACCTATGTTAAATGTTTACTTAAGTTGCTTAAATTAAGTGCCTGACTAGGTCACATAGGTTACATAAATTAAGTAGTGACACATGTCAACCATTAATTGGATGACAAATAATGAAATAAACCTACACCGGTTTCCGTAATTAATGTTACTCACATTATTTGCGAACAGTGTTTTTACACATCGCTTTTCGTTATTAATGTTAATAACCTTAATAGCGAGTTAACATTAATACAGACGTAATCTAAATAATGTTAATAACATTATTTAAATCGATACCTAATTAATGTTAATAAGAGAAAACTGTATTTGGTTGCCAAATGATGTATAATTGCGAATGGAGTGGCTTGCCACGTGGCTA
>Ga0116231_10001874_pt1 | contig 43693 bp, 30 predicted proteins | sample S1TSphgellanicum_2_FD_89695 | JGI IMG/M metagenome (GOLD analysis project Ga0116231, IMG submission 89695) | Host-associated microbial communities from peat moss isolated from Minnesota, USA - S1T2_Fd - Sphagnum magellanicum MG | ecosystem: Host-associated > Plants > Peat moss > Unclassified... | reverse complement strand
TCCAAGAAGATGGGGCCAAGAGGTGTGCTTACAAAAGAAAAGGATGTAACAATGATTGCATGGATATTAACAATGCAAGAGTGCGGATTGTCCATTGCCTTACAACAACTAAAGATGAAGGTTATAAAGTAACACAAACAAAGGTTACATCGTTTTGAGATGGAATACCAGGTAACAATTAGTGGGCCTAATTCAAACACAAACATCTAGAAACTAACATATGACAAGAAGAACTAGAAGTTTGTAGAACACAAAGGATGACACCCAATTCTTGCAACTCTTTCACTAAAAGAAAGAAAGAAAAAAAAACAATTACCATTTGCAATTATATCCTAGTTGCAAAAGACATTTGCTATTAAAAATTACTTAATAACATTAAACAAGTTGCATAAAACATTAGTTACAAGTGTGGATGAAATCAACGGTAAACAAAATATTTCACCATTTGTATACTATTGAATGCCATCTGTATATTACCATAACGATCAGCAACTTACATAATGACATGTGGCAAATGAAAAATGTTTAAAAATTTTGTTTTAAAAATAGATGGTGGATCTTCATCATATATTTTTAATGGTTTTAGATTGTGACACTTGGCATAATACCCACGTGTCACATGGTATTTTTAAATTTTGGTCAAAATAAATTAATATCAATATTTAGGTGGATAGGTGGGACTAAGTAGGTAGGTAGGTAGGTTAGACTAGGTAGTTAGTTAGCTAAGTTAGTGGGACTAAGTAGAAAGGTAGGTAAATATTTTCAATTTCTTTTAGGTTTAACCTTTAAGGTTAAATTCCTTAAAAGGTTAAGCTCCTTTGATTGGCCCATTTTAATTGTCATGTGTTTTTTATGTGAAAATGTAGGGCAAAGCTTCCTCATTATATAGTTTTCAAAATGGAAATGGAGGAAAAAACATATGGGCTAAAAATTAAAGTTGCAATTTAGTTGCAAACTAAATTGCAACTAAAAAGTTTATCTCATATATTTTGTCCTCTTTTTTAATTTTATAAATCATATAACTAAGTAGATAAATAACTAACTAATTATTTAATAATTATTACTCATTACATATATCATAATGTAATCATTACATATATCCTAATAATAATTTAATTATAAATTATTAATTCACAATTCATATAGAGAAAATAAAATGATTGAAATACTAACTAATTAACTAAATTATTAATTATAAGTTTTCATTAATAGTTTGGAAATTTAAAAATGAAATACTAAAATATTAAATAAATACTAATTAATTAACCAATTTATTAGTTATGAATTATTAAATAATAATTTCATAAATAGTAAAAATAGCAACAAATTAACTGTTATTATATAAATATGAATTAATTAACTAACTTATTAGTTGTAAGATTTCATCATGGTTCTTAAATAATCAAATAAATAACTAATATATATATACACAGGATGTGGAATTTGGAGGAAGTAAAAATTGTTCAAAGATCCAGGACTCCAGACTCTCAGGATTTAACTTCTTAATTACTAATCATTCTAAGTCACAAGACCATGGTAAAATCTTTTGTCAATGAAGAAAAATTGAAAAAGGCAGTTGTAATAAGAATGATAGAGATGGAACATGCAAGAAAATGATGATTAGTGGAGAATAATGACATTTGACCTTGGGTTCATGAAATAATGAATGCAAACTGATCAAAAGTTTTCTAAACCTTTAATGGCCCTAGGAATTCTATAACATAGCCTCATAATGTCCTAATTATTGTTGGGCTTCATAAAGAATTTTCACACTTTAGTACTGTTAGGCTTAGGACAAAAGATAACCATTCACTAGAAATACATAACTTACCCAAAAGATCTCACAGCTCAAAAAAATGATGCATTTATTCACCACCGAATCAAATTAAACGAAGATAAGATTATGGATGGTTGCTTAGAGCTTAGAAGTAAGGTCCCACAATTGTTGCTTGAGAATTGGCCTCAGATATTCATGATAGCTTACTATGACAATAAACTCATTTAGAAAGTCTTTTCCATTTGCCTACATCTTTGTACAAATGGGTATACACATCCCCATCATATCAACCCAGGACCAAACCAAAGTATTCATTAATGTGATTAAAAACATCAACCAATGCAATAACATTTGGACGTACCTACAAAGTTAGGATCCACATAGTAGTTATCAATTTCTTTGAGCATATAGTTCATCTCCATGCATGTGTGTCATGGGCTCTATGGTGAATCAAATGTCAATTCAGTAGTCCTTTAGATGTGGTGTAATTGTTGATGTTACACTCAAATCATCTTTCATTGTTGCTCAACATTACATTTCATCGAAAAGATGCATGCAACATACATAGACAAATTTGAGATATGTAGGATGGATTGAAGTTACTTACTCAACTAAATAATGTGTTACGCTGACCCTTGGCATGGAATACATGGGTACTTGTCAAATATCTAGTCATTAGAAAGTCACCAGAATGTGTTTTATGAAAATTCAACAATGCATACAAATTGTAAAGTCCAGTTGCAACTTCACCCCCTTTACTTGGTATGTCATTTTGTGTTTGTTCAATTATTGTTCTGTCACAATTTGAAAAGTTGTCATTTTGTCACAATTCTTGTCACAGCTGCCTTTTTTGAAATGTTGTTCATGCAATTATGCTACTTGCTTGTCACAAAACTACTATGAGGCAAACATGTTCAACAACTTATCCATATTCATCCAGCAATTGAAAGCAATGAACTTGAATAGGTGAAGATTTTGACACAAAATGCACCTCATTTATGTATGGCCATTTCCACATGTGAAGTCTAGAAATTGTACAAAATAGGTGCACGCATTAAATGACTTGAGATCAACAAACCATGTTTCCAATTCAACAAGATGAATTATAAGTTATGATAAAAACAATTTTGCACTGCATTTTATGTGGATTCCTACCTTGCTTTGAACATCCATCTGATCATATTTGCAGTCTAGAAAGTTCATTTAGGAAGGTGTTAACACATTCTTAGGATTATGATGTTTAGGAAGATCATGTTCCATAAGGTTGGAGATGTATATGGCACAATTATGTGTCAAACAAATTTTCTCCTTCCCCTTATTGTTATATCATAGTCATTATGGTGGCATTGTTCTCCACTATTTGTGTGTATGAATATTTCTCATTAGAACAAATATCAATGGAAAGAACAAGACAAGAATGTCTCATATGAAGATGAACTTGATAATGGTTAATAAAAGATCATGCATGGCCGTTGTATTGCTTATAATGTATTTCTAACTTGCCAACAACCTCCACACATTCTCAAACATTTGCCTTTAAAAAGTTAATCAAGCAATGCACATCATAAGTACTTCAAGTTTCTGCTACAAATGCACACCCCATCATGTTTTTCTTCTGGAAAGACAAGAATCATGTTTTACTTTTTCTGCACACAACATTTACAACTTTTTTGCTGAATCAAAGAATTGAGGAACTTTGCAAGAAATCAAACAAAGAGGATACAAGCACAATGTTTGAACTTGGAACATATAACCACCTAGTGTTGTTGTAGTGAAAGGTGGTTCTATATTGATAATCCAAGGTATAGATAATACCACCAAGATGTGGTACACAATGAAGTAAAGAAGGATTGGGGACTTGCCATCAAGGCCAGACACCAAGCCCAAAATGTTGTGGACTTGTGGTAGAGTCAATGAAAAGCAATGAGAACTTCCACATGCATGACATCCAACTTTTGCCAAAGCCATGGACTATGAACTTGAACTACTTGCCACTTCACACATCTTTGTTGAATCACAAGCATTAAACATGGCAATTTTGCATAGACTTACAAACAAGATAATTTCAAAGCTCTAAAAGCTTTGAATTAACAACACACCCCTTAAATTCCTTGTACAATGACGAGCTTCTCTAAAAGTCATTAGACATTTGAAAACTCTTTATAGATTCACCATGATCAAGGATGTATTTTGATATTCCACAAGGACTAAACCAAGCTCTAATGTCTGAGCTTCAAAGCATTTCTTTTCTTCTATGAGATGAAGAAAAGTCTGTTAAATTACAATTTGGGCAACAACATAAAACTTGCATTTCTTCTTTCATCATGTCTGGAGGAATTAAAGATTAAAAAGTCATATTAGAGTTCTTCAATAATTGTGGTGATGTACTAACTAGTTGTAGCATTATGCTATAGAAACAAAAGGTGGCATTGTTGATCATGTAGAGATCATGGCACATTATTAGAGAGTAACAGCTAATTGACTTTGTGTACCTAATCATAATAAAGTGACTAACCTCCATTATAGATGTTTTGGTATTCAGTTGCTTTCTCAACTACTTTTGTTTTGGACAATCCCCCAAGTGTAGGTAAAATGGCAATCATGTTATCTTCTACTGCACACAACTCCATGCCAGTACATTAATACCATTCACACAATGTTGTAACACAATTAGGCATCAATCTATGGACAACAATACCAAAACTCAACATGACTACATTGATATGCTTTAAATTCAACATTCGTGAAATCAACTTCTACATCATTTCACATGATTAAACAATTGCTTTCAATTAGAACAACATTGAATGAAAACCTCAAGCATTGAAATCATTCAATGAACACACCTAAACCAAATTGTATTCATTTGACCAAAAACATCGTAATGTAATCACCTTGGTCCCCTATCTGACGAAAAAAAAATGGTTTTAGAAAAAAGTCTACCCATAAAATTTTGCATACTATTTGGCTATCACAAAGACTTCATCAACATTTAAACCCTTTTGGAGATTAATTTTCTATTGATTGGTCTATATACTTGCTACCAAAATGAAGTTTCATGAACTCATAACTAGATGGTATGTGTGTAAGTACACAAAACACATACATTTTATAAGCCGATCCCCCAAAAACAAAACATCATCACTTGCGCTTGCCGTGTTGCTTCTAAACCTTATCATGACCTTTTTCAGTTCCTTGAGCTGCTTTCAAAGCTTGCCTAGTAGTCTTTGTAATAGAAACCCACTCAGCCATAGGTTTAACAACTCTTCTTCCTTGCTTTGATGCCTTTGATTCTTTGATACCCGAACTTGGTGCATTTGAGACTAGTTACTCTTTTGCATAATTGTTTATGGTTTTTTCTACATTTTCATTTCCAGGTTCATCCATTAAAATAGGCCTTTGTGGGTCACCTTCTTCTCATGAATGGGTTTCATCAAGCTCCAAAAAGTTACCATGTTTTTCAAATGTTAACACCTTTATATTAACACCTTTTAAACCCACTTGGACATTTTACTCTGCAACCATATTTGGTTGCAAGTAAGATGGAGGTGGTTGAGAGCCATGACTTGGCTTATTAACATGTACACATTTTGGTGATGAAACCTTCCCATCACATAACCAATGAACACTTCCGACGCTAGGACTCACATGGTTTTATCATAGAAGTGGAGTGGAAAAGCTTAAGCTTGTCTCCAAAAGACTTTTTGAAGGTTCTGTAGTTGCTAATCCTCAAGCATCACACACATATAGTAATTAGTATCTAGCAAATTACAAACCATAAAAGACAATAAAGTCTTTCAAGTTATGCACAATTCTAAAACATAGGACCATGTGGATTTTGCAATTCAAAAAAGATTATTGCAGAGTATATTATACTACACAAGTGTCTTAGTAGTATTCTCCAACCTGAATTCAACAAATTAGTCCACAATCATGAATTAATTACATAATACCTCATTGAAAGCCTATAATTTGCATTCATGAAGCTTATCAAACAATATCTCAAGCATACTAGACACATGAGTGGACTATGAAGTACACAAAGGTGTTGGATATGTAGGAAGAAATAAATGAACTGATGGACTTGAACTCAATCAAAGTAATCAAATGTACAAGGTTATATTTGACCAATGGATTCAAAGTACACAAGTCCATCATCACAAACTACTTTGAGTCCAAATAATCCACTATAGAAATACACATAGTCTGATGATGTCCATAGAATGGACTTGATATACACATAGTCCACAAATGTCCATAGAGTTGACAATATGTAATAACATACTAGGGAAGTGATGGACTTGGACTCTATCATGGTAATTATGGACAAAACTAGATCTAAGCAATGGATTGCATGTACACAAATTAATCATGGCTAACTATTATAAATCCAAATAATTCCATTATAGAAAACTTTTGTGGACTTGATGTACACAAAATCCACAAAATGTGCAAGTTTATCCACAAAAATATTATGTCAACCTATATAGTACAAAGATGTAAGAAGTTGAACATCACATAAGTACCAAATTGTTCAATTGTCTTACACTCTTACAACAAACTCCAATATTAGAATAACATTCAATGTACCACAATGTAAAATTTTCACCACCTTATTGCCCTAATCCAATTTTGTAAACAAACATTTTGGATTTCAAGTTTAAAGCACCACTAACCCTAGTCCATAAGATGGGTAGAAACACATGTGACTTCCACCCAAATGCATCCTATTTCTTTACGAAACATAAACCACACTTGGAGCTTACAACAAATTTAGAACAAACAAAGAGAAAAATGAATGTAAAATGAAGTAAGAATTTGAAGCTTTAAACTTGCCTTTGGTGTCAATCTTGTTGCGCTTCAATTCATCATAAAATGGATTACTATTTTTTTCATTTATGTGCACCATGATCATCCAACTTTTCCCTAGGTTTTGAAATCTCGGAATTTGCCCACTAGTCTAGGTGAATATCCTGATTGCAATCCTTCACCAAACACTTGATGGAAATAGAAAAGTGTGCTATAGCGCACCAAGAATGATACATATGCAAACAAGACACCAATAGTCCCATACAGGTGAAAATTTTCTACCACAAAATGCACATGATGTAATAATCATAGACTCCATCCCCCATGTTGAATCTGGGTCATCTGAGTTTAAACCACCTCCAAAAAAGAAAAGAGGTTTTGGGTGGATAGAAAAACCTCCTTTTCCACATTCAATTACATTATGATGTGTTTCTAAGGCAGTTTGCTACTATTGTAGATTGTCAAATTTTGATCTTGCCCGCTCAACTTCCTTAGCTAACACTAGAAACTTTTTTAAGGCAATTACATAGTCAACTTCGCCTTCAACAACCACTGCTTCAAATGCATTGCATACATTTCTTTGCACCTATGCCTTCTTAGTAATTTAAAACTCTTTAGACTCCAAATTTTTGCGGCTATGAACACCTCAAAAGTTTTTGTTTCAGAAGATGTGAAATGTGCATCCTCAGTAAGAGTAACTTCTAAAGGTGTAAGTACATCATTGAAACATCCATTCTAGATAGAGTCCCATTACACGTTTTGCTTTTATATTTTTGCCTTTAAATCCTAAAGGCATAACAACAATTTTGACAAAGAATTCTTTACCACCTATAACTGGTATTGCTAGTCATCCAACTGTGTCTTATGACACATGAGGTCCTTGTTAACCTCAAGCTACATTTGTAGCAACTCGTCTAACTCACATTCTGCTTTTGGCAACTAATTTTAGATTAAAGTGTAATACTCCAATAGTTGATTAATGTTTATTGTCAATTCAGGTTTTATTGGAGCAATTGCAACTTAATGTCATCATTGGTTCCCCTTCAACATGTAAATTTCCTTCTTCCTTGTCAAGGTTACAGCATTTTTGTTCTAAACGTAAAGAATTTGTCTTTAGTAACAATTTACGAACCTGTTCTTTTCTTGTTTGGGTTACAAACAAGGCCCAATTCATGACATGACTCCTTTTCTTTTTACAAACTATACCATATCTCTAACCATGGCATGGGAATCAAATGTGAACTTAGTAACCATGTTTTCTAATGAAGAACCATCCACAGGTTCTTTATACGAACGATCAACTCATGATCACCACATTGCATGTACTTGTAACCATTCTTATTGACAAGCCCACCAAAAAGGGCTTCAACCTCCAACTCTTTTAAATCTTTCAGAACCTTCAAAATTTTCAAGCACCATCCTTGATGACTAAGGTTGTAAACTTTAACAAAACAACTTAGACTGATAAACTCAACACCTTGTGCAATAATATGGGGAATTTTCCCATACAAAGGATTGACACTTGTAGAACCTTTAAACTTGTTTCCTTCTTGTTTGACCCTAAACCTCTTGGCATTGCTTAGTCTATTAAAACCCTGACCTTGTGATTGTTCGCTCAATCTACTTCCACTTGCTTGAAACATCTTAGCTAGGACAATAATCATATAATGCAAGCTAGCTTTCCACGTTTCAACATGAATGGTATAGAAAAGGTCAGGACCATCGTGTCCAAATCAAGAAAGAAAGAGAACCCTGACAAAAACAACGCTAAGTTGAGTTTCCATGTAAACTTTATGCACATGTAGGCTAAAATTTGGAAAAAAACCCACATCGTGTTTACATGTGACCTTGACAAAGTGGTCAAATTAATAGGTTGATTGTCCTATTTAAGGCACTTTAATGTTTTCAAAAATAGCTCAATCCATCTAAACTATGGATTCCCAAATGCCACGTTTGAGTCACCTAAGCGTGCTTTTACCTTATAGTGATTTTATTCAATCCTCCTCATCTAATTGTTGGATCAAGATTAATTTTGACTCAACTTGATCTTTGAGTTCCAAAATGTTGTTGTACAAATTCCTAAGTTTTTTGCTTGTGTTTAGGTTAGTCAAAGGATGCCATTAAAATTTTAGCTTATTGTGTAATATATAATTGTTATACATCACCTTTTTTGAACAAAAGTGGTTCACCCTTAGTGTGCTTTCACCTTCTTAGCTTGACTTTTCAAATTCTTAAACCTATGTGAGGTTGGGGTATTAACCAATGTTGGTTGGGTATATGGATGTAACCTTGGTATGTACATTGTAGATTGATATTGGTGTGATATCAAGGTTTTGATCAAATACAACTTTCTTGGTATATTCTTGCTATACCATTATTAGAGCATCTCCATTGTTATTTTGTTATCAAGCTTGTCAATCACATTTTGACAAAAAAATTGTCAATGAGCACCCCATTGCTACCTCACCAAATGTTTTTGTCATTTTGGCCCATAAAGCCTTCTTGGTTTGGTAACAACACACTATTGCCATTGTCAACAAGAGCCCAATTACATTTTTTTCTTTTGCATGCTTCTTTTCCTTGGAAAGAAGGAGCATGCTAATTATTATTTTCATTGTTATGACACATGTGGAGTGAAGAAAACAACTACAAAAAGTTGTTGCAATATGGGAAACAACTCATTGGTTTTTTTTGTTTTATTGTTGCAACATGCACAATGGAGCTCACTATTTATTGTTTCTTGTTGTTGCAACACATGTGAAGGAGCTTAATAAAATTATTATTTTTTCTTGTTACCATGTGCAAAGAAACAACTTTTTTTTTTGGTTGTGATGTGCATGTCAAAGGAGCTTGTTGATTATTATTTTGTTGCTATGACACACAAAGTAGCCAAGAAGACAAGTGGATTTAATGATAACATATGAGTGAAATGATAAAAGATGAATGAAATTAAAATGCAAAACTAATTCAACTAACATCATTCTTTTGGTGCATGTACTTGTTATAAGTGTGGAAGTGGGGTTATTGTATGAGTTTTTCATTGCAATTATTTAACATTAAAAGAAAACTTAAGTAGCTAAGATTTATGGTTGATAGCCATGGTGAGTTGGGATGGGCTTCCTTAAATTAAAAAAAAACTAACAATAACATTTATGAAGTTATGATGAAAGAATCTCCATCTCATAATTATATGAACTTTTCTAGTGTGAATAGGAAGAAACCCCCATGACAAAGGATGGTAGAATCAGATGGAGGGCCCAGTACCTTATCTTGTTGAGGAAGAGCTTTATGGCGTTGGCAAGAAATATTGCCTTCTTGTGCATCCATGTCGTTGGGTTTGCATAAGAAATTTCAAAGGAGATGTCAAGACCTGAAACTTGATGTGCGCTCACTTTTGTTGCCCTTTTGGCAATGCTGGATTCAAGCTACTAACCTACTAGCTACTGTTGGGCAAGAAATGGGCTTCACTAAATTTAATCTTTTGTGAGCTCTGATTTTTTAATCCTTTTTTTTTTTCCTCCTGCTTTTTCGAGGATGAACAAAAAGAAAGAAAGAAAGAAAACAAAAGGTGCTGTGAATGTGATGATTAGTTAGACCCAATTAGGGTGATTCATTTTATGCCATTAATCTGTGGTGCTAATTTTAACTAATCTTGTCACTAAATTGGTGGTACTAATCTTCAGCAATATGTCTGCAAGCAAGTCTGACAACAGCATGAGCAAACCAAACTTCCTGATTTGAGGTATCAAAAGACCGTTTGGTTAAAATATATGGTAGAATAAGGAACAAGGAAGTCTGTCACAAAATAATTATATTACTACGCATGCATGCAGCATCCACAAACCTATAATAATACTAGGCCACATCCATCAACCTCCTCCTCCCACCAACTGGGCCCCAGGGGCCCCTAGTGGCTCGTTTCTGAGTTCCTGATCAGGTGTGGGAGTAGTGTAAGAGCAGTTCCAACGATGCTTGATATGTGACCCAGCAAAATAAAATTGGATGAAGAAAAGTCAAAACATACCGTTTGGCTCAGCAAAATGATTTTGGCCCAGCATTTTCCACAAAATGGTTAGCTTGGGAAAAGGCACTATAGAGCCTAATAATTAAAATCTGACTGTTATGACGAGTTAGGATCTCACTGCTGTTCCCTATCTCTAATCAAAATATATTCTAACAAGGCCAAATTATCAGCTCGATTAGCTAACCAAAATGATCAGTCCAGGTGGTTTGCTATAAGTAGTCTCTCACCTTTGTTCAAGTCCCAGTTTTAGTTTTATGGGTGGGGTTGGAAAAAAAGTGAAGAACTAAACTTGGATGTGAGAAATGTTTTTGCTGGGTCACATACTAAGTACCGTTGGAGCTGCCCTAAGCAAGTGCAGTGCCCCAAGGACTAATCAGCTAACAGGTGGTTAAGCCACAAATTGAAGCATGGAATTGACCTGGAGATCCACCGAAAGTAGTACCTGGCAGTTGCAAAATCGAGTCTCCTATACACATGTGCCATGCACATTCACGTCGGTCATCAAGCCACAAGTCGGGAAGTGACAAATTGAAGCGAATATTGTGGACTCATCAACCGCAGTCAAGTCATCCCATGCTCGACCAAATAGACGAACTTGACTCTTAGCAACAATTCACGATCCAAATTATATGCAACGTCGTCGAGACATCCACCAAGCTCAACCAATTAGACGAACATGATCACTGCCAGCAACAATTCATGATCCGAACAAGCAACAGCGGCGGTTGTTGATAATACTTCTTCCGCCATGGACGGACTATAATTAAGAAAGCATGGTGATCTAGAGCAGTCTTCAAACTTGATAGGAACCTTGAAAGATCATTGATACACGGACGCTCCACACGCACGTCACAGCGCCAACTTCCACCCTCTCGATCGCTTCTCCTGCTCTGCATCACTTTTGTTGTCACTGATCTCACCACGCTCGCATTGCCTACTGCAGGTCGCAGAGATATCTCGACCCACATAGCGCAGATCGCAGTGGCTTTATGGGTGAGTGAAAAAAGCTACTACCATCACAGAACCAACACTTGTTCGGCGCCGAAAGGCAAAATCGTGTTCTCAATACATGCAGGTGGTGTGGGCGTCAACGACGGATCTGGGTTGGGCTTCTGTTGAGTATGCGGATAGTTCAACTTACATCATGTGCATGCAGCTACTACCCGCCTGGAAACGTGTACGGCGAACGACCTTACTGACCATCGGCATTGACACGGAGTACTCTCCGGGCATAGTACGTCGGCGGCCATACATTGCAGACTTTGATCCATTCAAAGACTTCCAGTGCTACTGTCAGACGACATTCAACGTCATGGGAGTGTCGTCAATTGTCAGTATAAATGGAGCTTAATAATTTCTTGAACCTTGAATCCTGGAATCTACAGAGTTCATATAAGATTCTACATAGACTGGAAGAGGTAGCAATCTTATTGCTTGGTGGAAGGACATGGTCAATTAACTTATTAATATTTGATCTATTATATCTCTTCTGATTTCTGAATTTGTGAGGGTACTGTCAAGAATTCTGCCTGAAATTCATTTGCAACTGCCTTGTAGCTTCCTTAGCCTCCTCTTGAGAGGGCACCCTTCTCAGCTTTGAGAAAAGCTCCCCCTTCACAAAATCTTCTAAGCAAAAGTCATAATCATCATCCCTGTGGTAGGGTCCTGGACTTGGACAGGGACACCAAAGTTTTGTTTGGGTGCAGAACTGTCCAAATGTGCATTCAAAAGACTCAGATAGCTCTCAAATTTGTCCAGACAGTTTCTCAAGCATAAGCACTGGTGTCCATATACCACAAAACATATGAGTGTCAGATTTCCTACAATCTTGACTTCGCTTTAAAAGCAAACAAAAAAAGTGAAATGATTTTAATACTCTGATGAATCATCAAATGATTGTACTAGACACTGAAGGTGGAAGCCCTGAACAGACATTCTTCTATGGTTTCAGAATTCCTAGACTTGGTTTGCAGCACATGAGAAGGTGTGAGCATCTGACCTCAAAGCTTCTGGTTTAAAAGAGAAGTTGATTTTCAGAGTTCAAGAAGCACACTTTGCCTACAAAAGCAAATTATCCCTGGAAGCCTTGCAATGCCAACAGCAACATTAGTGGGACCACCTCCAGAAGGTCCCCTGAAAGCTAGGGCATCCATTAAGAACACAGACCATTTGGCAACATTTCAACAATATGGATCATGCATTTATAGGAAGAGTTTTTTTCATATGTATGCTAATGTCAATTACTTTGAGCAACTATATGCTTTGAGGAAATTGAAGGCTCAACACATTCTTTGTCAGGATGAGCCATCAATTGGTATGAAGTTTCTGCCAATTCTTTGGGCCATTTTAGGGTTTACGAAAAGGAATCAGTTTTGTTTATCCTTAAAAGAGCCACAACACTCATGGGGGGCTGTGGAGATTGATGTTTGGCATACTGCATCTAAGATGTTGGAGAAGAAATACTTGATTTATTACATAATCACTAACGATGCTTGCAATAACTTGGTATTTGAATTGACACCGTTCTTACAATCTCATGTTTGAATCTTGTCTAGCCACAACTAGAAATTAGAAAATTGTTGCCATTGTGATCTATAGGGTTGATCATGGATATAGTGCAAACCCATTTGGCAAACAGGGTTACTATAAGAGCATTAACCATCAGAAAATATTTTGACATAATGATTGATGTCCTCCCTAATAGAAACAAGTTGTTTAGCAAATACATAAAATTCCTACTAGAGAACATTTACAATAGATTAGAGATTCTTTTGAAGAGTGCACAAGTTTGCTTAACATTTGTGAAGCAATTGATGGAACTCATTTTCCTTTTGTAGAACATCCAAGTAAAAAGATCACACTAACAATGAATGATTTTTACAACAAAAAAAGTTTCATAACATTGTTGTGCAAGTTATGTGCAATGCAAACAAAATATTTTGGAATGTATGTGCAGACCAACCTACAGGAGTTCATGATGGTGAGCAATTCAAGAATTCAAGCTTTTATAGGCCATTGAGGTACCACATGATTTTGCAAGAGTTAATCACACAATATTAAATGAACCGAAAAAAAGAAAAGTAAGAAACTTTCCAATAAGTCCTTTGTTGAAGCATTATGCCAAGGCCAAACCCCAACTTTATTCTATGTGGCATAATCACTAAGCTATTGGATTCAACAAAACCTAACATTTTAATACCTAAATATTAGATTAGGACCTATTTGCGCAACTACAGATAGGCCCCAAGTTTTAAAGATTACCTATTTCAACATGATAATTTTAAACATATAAAACCAACCACATAAAACTAGACAGATCAAATGGAAAAAATAATGAATTATTACAAACGAACAAGTCCTATTCCAAAAGATAGTTGAACTTTAATTTTAACAAAACCTTTGACATCATCATCATTACTCTACTGGGTTTAACACAACCTATATACTTTTTTTAAAAATTATTGTGCAAAAATTAGGGGCCCAAAAACTTTTAATCTTTTGTTCTTTGGACTACCCAACTAATGTAACACCCAATTTCAATAAGAAAAAAACACCTTAAATTTAATCTTTTTTTTTTAATAAAAAACATCTTAGAAAACATATTATTAATGAATGATTAGCCATTAAGCATTAACACATTCACACTTATAATGCATTTTATTTTATTTTATTTATTTTTTTTTTTTTTCTTTGTTATTTTTTTAGGACTGTGATAAGAACCAAGAAAAACCAAGATTGTGGCAAAGTCTCTCTCTGTGTAGTAGAAACTTTATATTGTGCTTAATTTGAATATAATGACTAAATTCTTAGAAATAGAAAATTTTCTAAGCTTGACATAAGTATGAAAAAAAAGGACCCGCCACAAAACAAAACCTAAACAAAAAAAAAAAACACAAAATCTATCTACCCTTAGCCTCTTTACCTTTGTTGTCTTGTTGTTTATTGATGCTAGTGTTATTATCATCACTAGCCTCCTCCTTTGCTCCAAAAAGTGGTTGCTTTCATATGTCCCACTGTGCTAAGAAAATTTAGAAAGTTTAAAGGACCTAAACCCTCGATGCCACTGGTTCTTCTTCTACTTTGTAATTCTTCTTTTTAAGGAAAGGGGTGGATGTGGGTTTCAGGATGACTAAGTTTGTTGGGTGTTTTGCTAACAAACCCAGATGAGCTGAAAAAAAAACCCTAGATTAAAACCCTAGCTCCTTGCAAGACAACTCAAGCTGACACATACTATTTGGTTTTGAAATGTGTTTTCATCATCCTAAACCTTTGAAAACCACATGCATGCAAAGTAATCCTATTTTAAAAAGCTACAAAACTCATACTTGTCATGGTCTAGTAACCACATGGTGAAGAAAATGCTCTTATTTATAGCTAGGCACGCCCTCCTCTTCTCTTTTTAAAACTAAGATTTGTACATGAAGGTGCTCATCCAAGTATTTAGGAGATGAAGTATAATAGAGGATAAACAAGAAAAAAAGAACAAGCATCAAAAGATTGAAAAAGAAAACACTAGGATGCTTTAGATTCTTTGTCATTTACACACTAAATTACATGCCTAGCTTGCTTGCCAACCTTCGATTGTCAACTTGACTAACCAACCTCTTTGACAATGCTCCTCCCTCTTCTATGTTTTCATGCCTTTCCTTTTTCTTAAACACCTCCACTTTTGGTGCTCTAAGAAGGCTTGAATGAACTAACACCCACTAATGCATTAGTTGTGGATGACACTCTTTTGGTTGTTTTGGGATGAACCCAAACAATTTAACTTAAACCAAACCAAACATTGAGGCAAGTTTTTTATTTTTCTTTTCACTAGCACACCTTTTGTTAAAATTTCAAAAAAATTCCCCCCCTTTTTTTCTACTCTTCCTTCTTCTTCTTCTTCTTCTCTTTTGTTTTTTCTTTCTTCTTCTTTTCTTCCATTGTTGTTGTAGCTTTTTCTTCATCATTTTTTTTTCCTTTATTTTACTATTATTAATTTTATTTTTTCTTCTCTTTTGCTTTTGCGATAGACTTTTCTTCTTATCATTTTTTTCTTTTATTTTTGTTGTTGTTTTTTTTTTTCATCTTTTGTTTCTTTGTTTTCCTTTATTGTTATAACTTTTTCATCACTTCATGAATCTGCTTAGTGGCCACTTTGGTCAATTAGCTATCATTTTTATTTGGCTAAGCGATATGTACTTCCACGACAAGCAATTGTCTTTATGCGTGATGGCATAAAATAAATAAATTTGTTTTATAATGTATTAGCAACTTTGCCAAGCTTATTTATTTTTGGAAACACAATATTACACAAAACTTGTTTTTGTGTTTTTAAAAAAAAATTCCCTCTCCCTCTTCAAGCATTTTCTTTTTTTTCATCACATCATTGTGATTGCTACCATTTCTGTACCATCATTAGTTATACACATCATGTAAGGTATGCATTTCTCATTTTCCTTGTCTTTTTTTTGTTTTGATTTGAAAGTAGAAGCAAAAAGGAAAAGTAAGAAAAAGAAAGAAAAGAAGACAAAATAATAAAAGAGATAGAAATAAAATAATAAAAAAGCCGAAAAGAAAAAAATAGAAGACAAAGATCATTTTTGTTTTTTTCTTGTTTTTAAAATTTTTTCTACTTTTAAAATTCTCGAAAAAGTTTGTTTTTTTTTCTTGAAGACTTTTTTTTCTTGTTATTGTTAATTCAAGAAGAAGAATTCTAGTTTTTGTTTCCTTTTCATTGTTTTTTTTTTTCCTTTTTTTGTTTATTTAAGAATAAGAAGATTTTTTGGGTTTTTTTGCCCTACTTTTCCTTTTTTTTCTTTTTTTTTTCCCTCTATTTTTCCATTATTTTTTGTCTTCAAAATTCTAAAAGATGAATTCTTTTTCTTTTTTTCCCAATTTTTCCAATTTTTCTTTTTAATATAAATCCAGTAGACTATATATGTTCATACCCATGTAATTTTTTGGATTTTAGTTTATATTTTTCAAATTTGGTATATATTAATGTGTATCATGTGTTTGATGCAAACTTTGAATAACTATGAAATACCAATTTGTAACCAATGCCATTCAACTCCAATTGTATCATTATCAACTTTACATTCATCAACATATTATTAAGGTGGTTACAACAACAAGAACTTATCAATGAACACATGACATGGTGGCTAATGAAAATAGGTTTAGAAAGGTGTTTCTTAAGGTTAGAAAGTAGCATGCATATCTTATTTTAGGTTTTTTTGGCATAAACAGTGGCATGGAATTCATCTTTTCCATTTTTTGGACATTTTTAAAAGTTTTGATATATGTGATACTTGCATCAATACATAAAAGTTTTGTGTTATTGCAATTGTAACTTCACATTTGTATTATGTTTACATGCTTTGAATGTGAGCATTGCATTAATACTTTGTTGAAATTTTCATTAAAAACATGAGTTTGAAACATATTACAATGTTGCATTATTGCATTAAAAGAATTTCAAAAACATAAAATTCAATATGAAATATTTGCATAAAGGTCGCAAAATAAACATTAATTTTGTTAAAATGATTTTGCAATACCCACATTTTAAGCATAAAATGTTGACTGATTTTTTGGATGGTTTGTGTATATACCCAAATATTGGGCATAAAATATGCATGTTCAATGAAAAAATGATGACGATAAAAAAATAGAAAATAAGAATAAATAAACTAATTGTGATAAATAATAGAAAAAAAATTTAGAACAAGAAAAAGAAAAATAAATTAAAAGGGAAAAAAGTAAAAGAAATTAGAAAAAAATAATTTAAAAGAAAAAAAACATAAAAAATTTTCAAAAAGAAAAAAATCCAAAAGAAAAAAAGTGTTTGCAATTTGGTCACAAAATATGTAATAATTATTGAGGTGTATTGTATTTGAAATGACATTGTTTTCATATGTGGGTATTGTATTTTTTTTATTGAATTTTCAACTACTTCAACTTTTAACAATAACAACCAAAATATACAATACCTATGTGTGAGTTACAAAAGTTGATCAAATGTGCAATACCCGCATTTATGGTTACCATTTATTGACATCAAGGGGTCAAATATGATTAAAATGGTTGTTAGTTCATTTAGTGCAATACCTTCACATTTTGTATATCATACATTAGCAAACATTAACATCGTGTAAATGATAAGTAGGTACATGAATGGGGGTGGGTAGGTAAGTAAATAAATATGTAGGTAGGTTGGTGGTTAAGTAGGTAGGTATGTACACAAATAAAAAACAAGTTAGGTCAAATAATGTAATTATGTCAACAAGATGGTTAGGTCAATAAGGTAGCCAAAAGTTTTGTTAAAAGATTTTGTTGAAAAAATAATCTTTAAGTTAATTCAAGAAAATATAAATGTTTTCTTTAAAAGATAAAAATTTAACCAAGAAAAGATAAAGTTTTTGCCAACTAGTAGAAGTTTAGCCATGAAGAGATGGAAGTTTTGTCAAAAAGTATAGGTTTAGCCAAGAAGAATTTTAAAAATTTCCAATTTGTAGAAGCTTAACCGAGAAAAGATTGAAGTTTTACTAAGCGGTAAAAGTTTAACCCAAAAAAGATAAAGGTTTTGCCAAGAGGTAGAGGTTTAACCAGGAAGAATTTAAAGTTTTTTCAAGTGGTAAAGGTTTAGGCAAGAAAATATAAAGGTTTTGTTGAAAGGTAAAAATTTAACTAAAAAAAGGTTAAGGTTTTGCCAAGAGGTTAAGGTTTAATAAAAAATAAAAATAACTTTTGCCAACGTGTAATGGTTTAACCATGAAGAGATGGAGGTTTTATCAAGAAATATGGGTTTAACGAAGAAAAATTAGATTTTTTTCCAAAAGGTAGAGGTTTAACTAAAACTATATATAGGTAAAAGTTTTGCTAAGAAATAGACATTTAACTAAAAAGATATAAAGATTTTGTTAACATGTAAATGTTTAGCTTTGAAGAGACGGAGGTTTAACTAAGAAAAGTTAAAAGTTGTGCCAAAAAGAAAAGGTTTAGGTAAGAGATATAGGTTTAGCCAAAAAAAGTTAAAAGTTATGCAAGAAAAAGAGATTTAGGCAAGAGAGATATAGGTTTAGCCAAGCAAAGATAATAGTTGTGCCAAAAGAAAAAGGTTTAGCCAAAAAGAGTTAGAAGTTGTGCCAAAAAGCAAAAGTTTAGCCAAGAAATATAGGTTTAGCCATGAAAAAATAGAAGGTAGGTAAGTGAGGGGTTAGTAGGTATAGCCAAAATGCAGGTCAATGATGTAGCTAGGTCAGTAGGGTAGTTAGGGAACTAGGGTGATTAGGTTGGAGGGTAGTATGGTCAGGGTTGAGAAAAAAACACCCCACCAATAAAAAGGGTCAAAGTTCAGGAGCCCAACAAGGTTGATTGTGGCACAATGTTGGGTTAACACAAGGTCAGGAACTGGATGAAAAAACGTAACCCATCCTATGGACAGAACGGCCAACTGGTGCACTGGTGGGTGCTGGTTCACTCTGGCCCTCTAGGAGGGCCCTGATAACATGTGCACTTTTTCAGGCCCCAAGTGGTTTCACAGTATTTTTCTGCAAATCTTCATCCAAAAGTAGTGTAGAGGGCCATTTTACGGCTAGATTTGGGCATGCTCTTAGAATAAAATTAGACCAATGTGCTTGTACCTCACCTCCAATTAACCCTTTTGGTGTCAAATGATTGTGTATCTGAACTGAAATTAATTTTTCAAACTTCTGTTCTTTCAAGCATGACCCATTGTTTGATTCCATGGTATTTCATATAAAAGAAAGGTTTCCAACTCTTGTTGTTTGAATTTTTGTCTATTTCCTGTAATATTATTATAAACAAAACACTTTCATAGGTTGCTCCTTGCTCTCACTGAGTCCAGATCCTTTGAATGTTTAGGCTTAAGAAAACATTTGCCTTCTACTATGGAATACCAAAAGGGCCATACTTTTATCATACCCTTGAGTCAAGGAATATTTCACCAGGGTAGTAGACCCAGTAGCATGGGGTAGATTCTCTTTTTTTCCTAGAGCCCATGATTTCAAAGCCCCTAGAACAGGGTTTATGATTTAAGATTTCGAGCACAAGGTTTTGGCATTTTGACCCCATATAAGTCAAGTATGAGGTAGACAAGCATTGGGAGCAGTGGCCTATGCAAGATATAATTTTATATTGACCGTATAAACATATAATGAGTTGTATTTTTTTGCCTTTCATAATTTGCCCCATTTTGTTGGGAACTTTGCAAAGGAACACATGAAATTTTTGTAATGGGTTTTTCTACATTGGAAAAAAGGTGGAGTGAAGCTAAAACTCGCACAGTGAAAATGATTTCATTTGGCATTCATAGCTTCTCAATAGTTTGAAACCATTGGAAGAGTATGTGTCCATGTGAAGTGCTGACTGGAGGGTGGACAATTACAGAGAGTGAAGCAAGGTTATTAGTTTCACCCCACCTTTTTTCTCCAATATATAAAACCCATTATAAAATTTTCATTTGTTCTCTTGCAAAGTTCCCAACCAAATGGACAGACCATGAAATATAAAGAATATGATTCATATATACTAGTGTGGCCTGTGGCGTTGGCCCAAGTGTTATCACGTCCTCAACTGATTTTTCCTTCCAAAACCTGGTTTTTTTTTTTTTTTTAATTTGAATTTTCAGTGGCAGAAATCACTTAAAAATCAATATCTCCCACATTCTGAATCCAAATCTTACTTAATAAATTCCATTGAATCCTGCTCATCAATATCTTTCCAAGAACACCAAAGGCACCTTCCAATTCCTTTGAAAATTTCAGCTATGATTTAATTTAATTTTCAGTGAAGAAATCATTCAATATTCAAGAACTTTTGCACCACAAGTTCAAATGTCATGGAACCAAGCCCATGCACCCCTCCTCTTTGAAAGCTTTCCAAAGACACCAAGAACACAATGTGAAGCATCCTGGTTCCATGGATCTTATAACTACAAAACAAAACAAACTACCTTCCTTCATAGATAGATGTTTATGCAGTTCGTATAGCATTATAGCTTGCACCGAGAACTAATCCCACGCTTGTCTACCCCATGCCCCCAACTTCCATGGGGTAGAAACCTTTTACTCAGAATCAGAAAACCAGTGCTTGAAATCAAAAACTCCATACTAAGGGCTTTGAAATTGCAGGTGCTAAGCCATGCTACCCCATGCTAATGGAATTTAGCTAGGCTAATGAGATATTGCCTGAGGCAAGGATATGGTGAAAGTATGACCCTTTTGGTATTCTACATAAGGGCCAAGGGCAGGGAACATTCCGAGAATGGAACCCCAGACTCAGGTACTGCCAAAAGCTTTTTAGTAGACATGCCCCCACTCCAGGGCCTTACCATACATGAGGGACCCTTTCTCTACCAACTCAGCCCCTCTGATCTTTCAACCGTCTCATGTTCTGATACTTGTTATTGTTGCTGAAACTCTTATGACTATCTAGGCCACCCAGTTCATTCACTTGAAGTATGAGACAATAAGTCATGAGATGACTCCAATTTGCAGTCTCTCTCTTCATACCCCTACCGAGGGAGGGTACTTGAGACAATACTTTCATACTGTGATAAAGCACTCTGAGCTTACCTGGAGGGTGTCTCATACCTGTGAAAATCCCTCCTAGAAAAGTGGAGAGATCTCATGTCTAATAGGTATTAAGGAGTGGGATGTAAGCGAGTGGTGTAAGGTCCCTCTTGCTAATAAATAGTAGGTGTAAAATGCCTCCCACTTCATGATCTACCTATGTTCAGGCTGATGGTAAGGTTTACCTTGTGCTTTAAATTGGGGAAATTCCACGGGTGGTGATGGCCAGGTGAATCAGCACCCATGCAGGCACCTTTACCTTTTTGTGTGAGGCCTCTTAGTGGCCATATTAAGCCCCAAAAATGTTTGATTTGAACTCAGAGAGTCTGAATTAGTCTAAACACAGGATATTTGTTATATTAAGAAATCGATTAAATGGATTTCGGGATTTTCACCATGGTACCAATGTGAGTGCTAGTTCACCCAAGGCAGTGGTGACATGCCCAAAATGGGGGTTTGAAGTCTGAATTTTGGCTACCACCAGGACTTAGGCGCCATATTTTGGGACTTGCTGGGCCCTACACATGTTTTTGGGCTTTACCCTCCACATAGAACTCCAGCTCACATAACCTCCACAACTATCTATATATTAAGGCCCGCTTTACTCTAGGAGTCAGGGCTGATGTTCATTCCAAATCAAGCATTCCTATTGGTGCAAAAGTTGAAATCAGCCCGCAAGGGCTTTACACTAGGAGTCAAGGCTGAAATAGAAAAAATATTTTCAATCTGCCCCAAATTACTAATAAATGCTGAACTTCATGGCCTTCTATTGGCCCCAAGGCTGAAAAAGGATACCATCAAATTTGTGAAGCCAATTTGTAACCCTTGGGGCCAATGTTCCAACATTTATTAATATCATGACATCAATGTTCTAGCATTTATTAGTAACTTGGGGCCAAATATCAAGCCAAAACTGCTCAAAATTGGCCCCAAGTTATTTTGGCCCCAACTCCTAGTGTGAAGCAGGCCTAAGATTGGTGTTTGTTTTGTTTGAATATAATAGTGCAATAACCTTCCCAAATTGTGTCAGCCTTTATCCTGTTACAATTTCCACAATTGGAAAGCCCTCGATAAAGAAAAGAAAACCTTGTATATAAAAATCAAGGACAAGAACCCATCCATCAAAAGTACAAGGCAAATGAAAGCACAAGTAGACCCCAAAAAAAAAAGAAAAAACAAAAGCAAACAATCAACAAAAATAAGATAAAACCCCTATGCAAATAAGACCCATGGCTACGAAATTATGATCAACAATAACAAAAAATGACTTAAGACAAAAGAATTGTCGTTTGTCATAGATTAATTATAGACGAAGGTGCATTAGCTATGATGTGTGAAAGAAATGAGGAACCCCAACCAAGTATAGCAACCTGTTGAAGAATCATTATGGCTTGTGCACGCTACAAGGCTATGGACATGCACTATCGATAATAAGAATCAAGCATTGAGGGAACTAAAGAAGACTGTTGATGACGCGCAATAGTGGTCTATGCAAAAGTGGTCAAAAATGAATCAAAACGAAAATGAAAACACCCATACATCTCAATAACGAGGGGAATGAAATCATCGCCTTGTGCTTTCTCATCATATGATCGTGTTTTCTCTTGAGTGACCATCATCATTGCATGTGTTGTTGTCATCGACGCTTGTTAAACCATATATGTGCGAATTAGTTCAACAATGACAACATTCATCAAAGTCCAAAAGCCGTTTCTGGTGGTAAGGATATCCACTCATTACCAAGTGTGATGAGGGAAAAGGTAAGAAACCTCCTTTTGAACATGTGCCTCACTCTCCAAAACAATAGTTGTGTTAGTATCTCGAAGTGTGTTGTGGGCTGCTATACATTCACTCCCACAAGGGCATAGAAATAAATGGGGACCTAGATCATCAATGGTATGACCACACTGACACCATGAAAGATGAATAACTATAGGATGTGGCAAGCCAAAACAAGTACGTAATGTTATAAAAAAATGGTCTGAAAATAAACAAAATGTAAGTGTGGTAGGACAAGCTAATAACCAAGTGCCTGCCCTTGGACCCACACATGAGCAAAAACATGTTCACATAATATCCAAAGGAACGTCTATTAGAAGCAAGGCAAATTCCTGCTTGTGTAGGCGATCCGCCAAAAAAGCCTATAACTAAAAATAAAACTGAACCATTAAGCTCTCAAATTGTGGGACCTAAAAGCGAACAACCTAGGGTAACATTGCTCAAACATCTCATAATGCCATCTGGAACAAAGAAATGTCAGTTTCAACATGTGTTATTGCATCCAAAAAAAATAAGGCGATCATCCTACTAGAAACGATGACAATTGCAAAAGCATCAATGCCCAACATTGTAAGAATGTAAGGGCAAGAATCCAAACCACAAAAGGGAGGTCAAGCCTACCCAAACAAGCAAGAAAAATGGCCTGACGATGAACTAGGTGACTAATAAAACCACCAAAAAATCCCACACCAAATAACTTTTCCAATTTAGTTATGGTACGAATATTGAACTCAACGTAATGTTATAAAATACCTGGAAATGGAAACATTGTGCGAAGTAAGAAGCCCGAACGTTGGGCATAGCACAATGAGAACATCACAAAAACCACTTGAGAATCTGCAAACATAGGGAGACTAAATATTGTCCCAAGATCCTCATGAACAGCTTCAGCCATAAATGATTCAACGAATGATGTGGATCCCATCGATGCGCCCAAAATACAAAAACCTAAGTTCATAATAAGAAAGCCAAGAGGAAGTGATATAGAATGGTCCAACCTTGTGGAGACCAAGTTAAACACTTCATTGGCTGCACTAAAAGCTTTAAGTAATGTTAATAATTCCTCTTACAATCATAAAAACACAAGAACCACATTTAATGTGGGACCTATTATATGTATATCATCCACCAACGAAGGGAAAACACAAGTAGGGTGGGTTGTCGCTATAGGAAAGCACAAAGGTGAACTAGAATAAACATCACTCCTCCCAATGTGTCCCCCTATCATGTTCTTAATTCCAACGAAATGACTATGAAATCCCCATGCCAAGAAGCCTACGAAAAATATTGTGAGGATGTGCGTGTGTAAAATCATCAAACAAATGGGAAAAGTTGATCCAATGAACCGAGCAAAGACCATAACTCTTGAAAAATTATTGACCATGACATTGAATTGAAGGTGTTATAGACATCCACCTATAACACCACCCAATCTAGATGCAAATTTAACATCGCTCGAACATCGTGAACCATTGTCTCACACCCACCACAAATTGTTACACCAAACTAATGAAAACAAAAATGTTTCATGAGAATATCTTCAAATTAAATAACTAGAGTGCAGGTAATTAGGCAATAGGTCACTTCACCAATCACAATGGGACATATGCCTTTTATATTGTTTTTCCAATGCTAAAAGTCGAATGCAGAAAGCAAAATTAATACTAAAGGTGGAACATGACTTCGAACAATGTGCCCACATACTTTTAAAAAAAGGTCAAAGCCACTCGCAAAATCATCTAGGACAAAACAGTTTCGTAAAAGTTCATACACCATATCCGAAAGGCCACTAGAAGAAAGACGTGATGAATGAACCAAAGCAAAGACAAATGCATCATGATCTAAAATAACCTCTGTCTCAAGATAGAAATCATCGACAAAAGGGGGGAGATCAACCTCAACAAGTGGATGGAGAAGGCAAAGGACTCCCATGGTCTCATCAGATGGGGATATAAATGTGTTTGGAATTAGTGTGCATAATGTTTAAGTGTACTCACCTACATGAGCAAGGGCCCATGTGTGACATAATTGTGCTGATGGAGGTGGGGTAAGATCTAAAATCAACTCCAAACATTTGTGAGAAGTTAAAGTGAATGTTCTAATCATGTGCTCCTCTTGTAATGCCTCCTAATCACCACCCATGTATCGATGCAAAGCAAGCACAAGTCTCTTAGTGACCTTTTTCACTACCTCGTGGAGGAAAGGACAAACACCAAGAAAGGAATAACAAAAAACATGTCAAGCTACAATATCAAAAGGATCAAATGTTAATCGAAATAACAAGATATGCAAAGCCCATTGAACATCAACTTGAAGTGCATATGGAATATGATGATAAGAATGAAGATGCGATAAACCCAAATGGAAAACATCAATGATCTCTATGGATGCAATCCGTGTCCATGCTGAAAAGGGAGGAGAACATGGCAAAGTCAGGGGTAACACTCTCCCTAAAATAAATGATTACCTATGAATGATGCATGAAAGTCAATGTCATGTTAAACCCCCCCCCCCCCCCCCCACTACACTAAATAAACAACTACAAGAGGGACAATGAGGGTTGCGGAGGAAAAGATCACACAACGGTTATTGGAAAAAATCCTAGTGGGTGTAGCAAACAAGGTGGAAAAGGGGCTAACGAACCAAGACAGGATGAAAAGACTAGCCGAAATAAACTAAAGAAGATTGGAATGATGGGCAGATGGATGGAAGATGGAACACAACTAGGCATAGGGGTAAAACCAACTATTAACTCTCCATCAAGTGTTTATTAGAAAGGTTGGGATGCCCGACGATGCTTTGAAGACAGAAAACCCACATGATTTACCATGCCTATCCCTAAACTAACATATATAGTTAAAACCGAGACCCTAAACCTCAATCTTGAAAACCCCAACTATAAAAACCCCCTTAATCCCTTTCAAACCCTAAAATTATTGCCTTAAAAGAGGAATTTTTACAAACAAAGTGGGAAAAAATTGATAAGGTGGTGTGCAAGTCTATTGTTTCATAATTTTCTAATCAATGGAGCAAAAGTTATTAAATTTAGATTGTTATTTATTTTTAAACATCAATTTAAGATTTTAAAATTTTTTTTTTCATAATTGGCTTTCTAAAAACCCTTTTAGCAAGGTTCCATAAGAACTTTAAAATAAAACACATTCAATGAAAAACATATTAGGATGGGTCATTTTACAAAACTAATATACTTAAGCCCACTCGTATAGAATGAAGGTAATTAAAATGTTTTCTTTTAATTCCTTCAAGCTTGCATTCCAACACATCTCACATTCATTAACAAGTGGTCTTTATGGGATGGTTTTTGACCATTTTTAGGATTTTTTTACCCAAAAGATTCAACAAATGGATTTTTTTAGTTGTTTCAACTTTGTTTTTATATCACATTAAACCACATTCCACCTTGAATTACATGTGTTTTTAAAGCAACTTGCTTCTTAGCCATGACCAAGCCTTCAAGTGGAATTTGTCCCATTGTAGTGGGGGAAACAATTTATTGATTCACAAGCCATGTTATATGCTTTCAATTTTGCGACGCTTTTGCAACACATTTCTCCCTACACCAATTCAAAATTGCAACTAAAAACAATTGTGAAGTGGTAATCCATGGCATAAAGTGCAGCTTGGACCTCCACCCCAACTGGGTTGTTCTCTAGGTAGATGTGACAAATGCCCTCAATTTGATGTCACAATGATCCCATCTACCATGGGAACTCGTCAAGGTGATCCTTTGGGAAAGGCATTATTCACTCTAACCCACTTTAAGGCTTTATGTTCTACAACTAGTCATTTCATTTCATGTATATTTCCATCCATTGCAAATGACATGCACATCATAAGTCCCCCTTCAATTGTATTATCTGCATATGAACATTTCCAAATCAAATTTCGTGCGACAGCTCATTTTATCCAACATCAAAAATGCGTGACATGGTCACCTTCTAACCTACCACCTAACTTCAACACTCCATCTTAGTTTACGACCTCATCAAAAGGAATTAGAAACTTGGGGGTTCCATTAGGCACCCCATCATTCACATCATCCTCCATAAAAAATGCCTTGCTAAAAGATGTTCAACATGTGAACCTTCTCCTTGGAATGGGTGAAGTTTAAATAGCCTTTGGAATTTTAACTCATTGATTTGTGTAACAACCATCATATCTTTTACAATGCACACCTCCTTCCTCCACCTTCATAGAATATTTTACTTCTTTTGATTCATCCTTCCTTCAAGTGTTTGAATGCCTCTTGGGTCCAAGATCTTTTGATAGCCCAAAAAGACCTCTAGCCCGTAAACAAGCCTTGCTCCCAATCATATTCGATGGCATCCGGGTCATACCAACAACCACCATCACCCCAATAGCCTATTTAGAGGGTTGGGTTTTGATAACTTTAATCATAGTTACCAGGTTTATGGTTGATCATTGTCCTTTCCTTCTTGAGGCTTTAGCACGAGTCGACAACAACACCTTCTCTTTCCAACAACACTTCAAAGTGGCATGTGATCTTCTACCGCCCCCAATTCGCATGTGTTTTCTTTTGTTTGAACAATTCATCAAACAACAAATGGTTCAACTTCAATATTCCATCTCAAAGCGTTTACACCATCATACCTTTTCCAACATGTTTTCCGATAAGATATCTGAAGCCCATCATGCCCAAATTTTATCATGTTTTGGCCCAAGGACGGGCGCATGGCTTATAACTTGACTAATCTTCCTAGCCTTTCAATTATCATCCCCAATTTTTTCCACATCGCTTTGAACATGACTTGGACTACCCCATCCCTCAATTGCAGGTATCCCTCAGTGTGTGTGTGCACATCCCATCGACCTTATGGCTATTCACCTTTTACATTGCACTCATGGCAACATGCACACGAAAACTCATGATGCAATTCGTGACACCTTTGTTGCCATCACACAAAATGTTGGCTTTCACGTGAAACAAGAACAACTACATGCACTTCCTTCAACCACGTTCAATTTTTCTCGTTAACGAATCGACATTGTGCTCATAAACATGGCATTCACACCCTAGTCAACATTGTCATTGTCGACCCAACACGAGCGATTCTATTTCCCCAATCTTATGCAACTCAAGGATTTATTGCCTCAAATGTAGCTCAAGCCAAAGAAAGGAGCTATCACAATCAACACCCCACTGATCAATTCCTCCCATTAGCAATTGAGATATTTGGATGTCTACACAAACAAATCGATGTGTTTTTACATGATTGTGTTAATGCCATTTGCAGCTTGAAAAAGTCAAAGAGCCTTCCTCTTTTTGTCTTAGTTACTTTTCTTCAACTGAAAATCTCAATCACATTGTTACTTTTCTTTATTGAAATTCTCAATCACATTATTACATTTCTTTGACTGAAAATCTCAATCACATTGCAAAGGATGTAAACATCTTCCATCTTAAGTTGAGTGGTAGTCATAGGCCTAGCTACTTCCTAACTTCCACCCATTCAAAACACACTTCCCATCACCACAACCAACCTATTGCAAGCAATCTGTTTTTAACATGGAAAAATATGGCTAAACTATTACAAATGATCATTTTTGACATGGAGAGATTTTGACATTTAGATTGGGCTAACTCAACGTCTTATAAATTCTCTCTTTTTCTTATTCCTTTATACATTTTCCAAATCTATGGTGTCTATATGAATAAAGTTTTGCAAGGTTGCATGATAAAATGTGGATCACCTATTGCATCCAAGTTTTGGCCATAGCAAACGAACAACTAGTAACCACTACGAGGGATTGCTAGTAGGTGGACATGAAACACTTTTCCATTTGGTTCCACTTAGCTAACCACAGTGGTTAGCTTAATTGCTATCTTAAGTACCTATCCATTAACAAATCACTAGGTAGACTTTAGCTAGGTACTAACTATTAACCATCTATATGCATCTACTTGCCTAGTAGCTACCCATTTTCCTACCTACCTACATGACCTAAAATTTACAGGTTAACTGACTGAAGTGAAAGCCGACCCCAACTGACTTGGGGTTCATCCATAACTGAGAAATAAGTGGGATTCCATTGCACTGGGGAGGATGGTTGGGCAAGTTGGAAAACACCACCCCATATTCCAGGCAGGAATCACCCGCCCGTTCAGAGGCTACAAATAGACCTCCCATGTGGTGAGTCGGCGGTTAGTGATGGCTGGCAACCCCATTGTCTTTATCCTCCTTTTCCCTTTGGTTATTTCTTTTCCTGGAAAAGAATTACTGCCCCTAGGTGTTTCCAATTCTTTACATTTGGTTATTTCTTTTTGGGGGAAATTTTGGGGGAAAAGAATCTGCCCCTAGTTATTTCCAATTCTTTAGCTTTGATAATTTCTAGGTATTTGGGCAAAATAATCTGCCCCTAGGTATTTGCAATTCCTTACCTTTATTTATTTCTCGTTGGTGAAAAAATAATCTGCCCCACTAGTTATTTCCAATTCTTTATCTTTGGTTATTTCTTTTTGGGGGAAACAAAATCTGCCCCTAGGTATTTCGTCACATTTGGCTATTTCTTTTTGGGGAAAAAAAATGTCCCTAGGTATTTCCTTATATTTGGTTATTTATTTTTGGGGAAAAGAATCTGCCCCTACCTATTTTCAATCTTTACCTTTTTTTTTCGGTTTCCCTTTTCTTTTCTTTTCTTTTCTTTTCTTTTCTTTTCGGAGCGGGTGCCGGTTGGTTTTCCGCCACTTTTTAGCAATTGATTTTGAGCACCTGGATTTCAAGACCTGGGATCGTCCGTCGTTGGCCCCTCGCGTGTCATCTCAAACCCTTCGCCGTTTCTCTGCTCTGCTCTTGTTCTCCTCCGGTTTCCTTCTTCCCCCGCTGGCTTTTGTGCGTGCGACCGCGACCTCCGTTGTAAAGCTCCCTGCTTGGCTGCCGCGATCACTCGCCCGTGCACGCGACCGCGACCTCGTGCTCTTCCTTGCAGCAGTTGTCTGAAGCTCCAGTCTTCGGGGATGTGAGAAATGTCGTATCATACAAGAGGAGGAGGAAGTTTGCCCAAGGACGACAGATAATGGCTCGGGAGGGAGACAGACAGACAGACAGCTCGAGTGGATTCTTCAAACTTCTTCAGTGCAAATAGATGAGTTGCACGGGGTTGAATGCATCAGCTGCTGATGCAGAACGACAAGGACCATATGCATGCGTACGCATGGCCATCAGGGCTGCCACAGAACGGCCATGTTGTCGCGTCGACTCCTCCAGGATCGCCGCCAGCGCGCGTCCGCAATAATATTTCGGCTAGAAGCTTGGGACGTACACGAAGCGGGAAGAAGATACTGGTGTACACAGCAGCAGCAGCAGCAGCAGCAGCTAGTGCAGGCGGATCACTCGTGTCTTCTTCTTCGCAGCTAGTGGGTCCCGGATGGGCGCCGCGCACTACTACTAATTTCTTACACAAGCTCACAATTCATATGTTGTTCACATTGTTCCTAAGACGCTCTAGTAGAATTCTCCTCCTTGCGCCCTTCATTTATATCACCGCTATGGTGTTGTACATCGGAGGCTCCGCGATGGAGCTTCCCGCCAGGTTTCAAACTTGCGTCCATATCCCTGGCTCCTACTACCGAAGCGACGAAGTCTTCAATAACCTCTGGCCTGCCATGCAACAAGCCAATGCCTCGACTTCTTATGGGGTACGTCCCCTCTCTCTCTCTCTCTCTCTCTCTCTTTCTCTCTCTCTCTCCCCTGTTATCTTCGGTCATGAGCTAACTATCTTCCCGCGCAACAGCAAAGAATTTCCAACTGACTAGAACTTTACAAACAACAGGAATGTCTGCTGCATGTCTGAATTATGTCTGAATCCTTTTTGAAGCTCTAAACTTACTAGTCTTCTAACTGCAGATTCTGAATCTGCTTGCTGAAATCCTTTACATCTTATTTCGTGTTTGGTTTGCGGATCTAAGAGCATCTCCAGCACCAGCGGTGCTCTGACCCTGCAAAAATATTTCTCACATCCAAGTTTTAGTTATTTACTTTCTTCCAACCCCACCTATAAAATTAAAACTCTGGACTGCTCGGGACTGCAAATAGGTGGGACACTACTAATAGCAACCCTCCTGCACCAATCAAACTATCTAGCCAATCAGAAGCAGGGAGCATTCAATAAATACGATTTGATTGTATTTACTAGACCCTGGAAGATGTACATTCTTTTCAGGGCCACAGGAGTCTTCCAGTGGATCCAATAATGGATGTAACTACTGCAAGTCACCCAAGATTTCCAGTGCAGGGCCACATACTGAGCACCAGTGGAGATGCTCTAAGCTTCATATATTCAGAGTGATCTTAGATTGAGCTCAGAGCTGTCATAAGCAATAGGATCACTGTAGACAGGAATAAAGCCAACTTCTTCTATCATGAACAATGGGGCAAGCTACAGAGGGGATGATGATTTTGTGTCTTTTTTGTAGGCTGGATCTAGAGTGTTGAAAGAGGACTACTGGACAGGCCATGGAAGACAGGTATTGCAAGCATGGGAGTATCCTAAGGAGGGAGCAGGCTTCCGGCCCTGTGTTCACCATCTCCATCATGACTCCATTGAAGGTTGCACACCATAATTTCTGTTCTCTTGACCCAATTGATACTGTGGATTAATTCCTTATTGCAAACCAGATCCAGAACAAAACAGAGTATGTATCTATTATTACGTACATGGATATGTACATACACCACTTGCTGTGCAAGGTCATGGGTTGTTTAGTTCAAACCCTGGAGTGGAAAATCCTGGACACTAGTGTATAACCAGAACATAATTTTAATTGGCTTTTATATTGTGGGCTCATATTTTGTAATGGGTGAACTCAGGTTTGCCTGAGTCCAATGGGTACATATTAGTAGAGGCAAATGGTGGACTCAACCAGCAACGCTCCACGGTAAATTATCTTCTTCCTATCAGGCTTCTATATACTCCAAAAATCCCCACTAGAACTACTGGTCGATGATCACGCTAGACAGCATTGTGGTACTGTTCTGTTAACAAACACAATTCTTTTCATGAGGCTATTTTGTGATTTTGTGGTTGCTTTTCATCTCATTGACCATTTCTGATTCACATCGTGAATGTACATCAATGTGCTTGCTTGTGCAGATTTGCAATGCAGTAGCTGTGGCAAAGTTGATGAATTCAACCCTTATTATTCCTCACTTTCATTTCAACAGTGTGTGGAAAGATCCAAGGTTAGTTCCTGTAATTCTTTGGATCTACAAAGATCGCCTTGTATTTGTCACAGGTCCTTAGAAATTGTTCAAAACTGGTCTGTTTCTGATGGGAGGAAAAACCCAAGTCAAACTAAAGCCAAGCATTGCGCATGAATTACTACTCTGTAAGGCTATTTTTCTAGTATCAGCCACTGACTTGTTTGCTGTAATTTGCTGGTGGGTGGTCATCTTGTTTTTTCCATTGTTCAGTGGACATCTGTTTGAAGGTAGGCATTTCAGAAGAGTGAAAATGTTAGAATTGTTTTGTGCAGTGTTTTTGGGGATATATTTGATGAAGATCATTTCATCAGCTCGCTGGCACATCAAGTCAGAATATTGAGGGAGCTGCCCAAAGAAGTAATGATGAGGTTTGAGAACATCAGCATGATCCCAAGAGTGAAAGTAAGGGCATGGTCATTGCCTCGATTTTACTTGGAGACAGCACTTCCAGCGCTCAAGCAACACGGGTGTGTAGAAGAACTTGTTTCTTTGTTTTTCCATCAGCTCATTGTTTTGCCCGCCATTGTTGTTTTGTTAACAATTGTCATAACTGCCCTGGTTCAACATTTGTTCAATGAAGACATGGGTTTTTTTTCCATTACGATGGATCTTGCAGAGTCATTAGATTCACCCCATTCGCAAACCGGCTAGCATATGATGGAATACCAAAAAAGATTCAAAAGTTACGATGTTTTACAAACTTTGAGGCGTTGCAATTTGCTTCACCCATTGCTGCCACTGGGCAATTACTTGTGAAGCGCATGGCAGCTAAAAGTGCAAACACCAATGGCAATTATGTTGCCATCCACCTACGTTATGAACAGGCAAGTTAGAAGTATGTGATTTTTTTATTATATCAATGATGTAATCACCAAAAATTTGACCAAGGTTGTCAAAATATGATCATTGCCTCTCAGGGTTTTTTCATTTTATTCCATTTGTGAAAGCCACAATGCAACTTTTGTGCGCACTTGGTTGATGTATGTTGAAGTCTCACAAGGGGTTTTAATATGACAGGATATGGTGGCATTTTCACGATGTGTGTATGAGGGAGACCATGAGGAGAAGGTGAGACTGGATAATGCACGAGAGCGGGGATGGCGGGGCAAGTTCAATAGAACTGGTCGTGTGCAACAAACACCAGAAGAAATTAGGAGGGATGGGAAGTGCCCTTTGACACCTGTAGAGGTGTGCTTTCTCCTGTTCTCAATGCACTAGTCATATGCTACTTCACATACTTAATTTCAAAACTTCCTTGAACATAGTAGCATGGGGAGTGAACTGGTCTGAAATGGTTCACAGGTGGGCATCATGCTTCGAGGCATGGGCTTCAGGAACACAACCCCAATTTATCTAGCAGCTGGGAAGATTTATAACGAAGAGGAGAGCATGGAGCCTCTTCGCAGAATGTTTCCTTATCTTGAGACCAAACAAACACTTCTCTCCCCTGAGGAGTATGCACCATTTGAGGTACAAACCATCACATTCTTTAGCCAGACACTCAGAAATCTGAATGATTCATTTCTAAAATGCAATAATCCATGACATATTCTCAAGTTTATGAGTACTGAAAAAAAAGGGATGAGTCCTAACAGAACAATGTCAATGATGCTGATGATTATGTGACAGGGGTATTCATCACGCCTAGCAGCAATTGATTACACAGTGTGTTTGCACAGTGAGGTGTTTGTAACATCACAAGGGGGCAACTTTCCACAAATTATGATGGGGCATCGCCGCTTTTTGAACAAGGGCCACCCTAAGACAATTAACCCAGATAAACGCAGTCTTGTTAAGTTATTGGACAATCCCCAAATTACGTAAGTGCAACCTTCACTTTGGATCATTCAGTTTGATAGGATCTTACAAAGAGGCTGTTGTCTTCAACTGTTTTTGGGTGTTACAAACAGACCTTCCTCCAGCAGCCTGATTTGATTTACCACAAAATATGTGCATTGGGAGTTTTAATAAGTGCATTCAAATAGACTGTTCAGCTGACTAATCTTCTCTTAATGGCTTTATGTGCACAGGTGGGAGAAATTTGCTGGCCACTTGCAGGAAATGCTCCAGCACATTGATTCAAAGGGCCTAGCATTTCGCAAGTCCTTACCAGTGACAACAACACAACTTTTTCAAAACCCTAAAGCTTCACTGTATACCTGCCCTGTACCAGAATGCATGTGTCCAGAAAATTCAAATTCAATTGAGGAGCAACTGCAAAGTTCCCAGTGAGCCACCTTTTATCTCCAAGGTCAGAATTTGTTCATTTTTGGGATGCAGGATTTTGGTGCTTTTGTGAACCAGACATTCTTCATGTAGAGTCCCCATAAGGTAGTGCATACCTTGCAGTCTCTGATGGCCTTTCAACTGTAATTTATTCTGTCACTAGACCCTTATTCTTTGAAATAAGTACACAGGCTCTAATGTGCTCGTAAGAGTCTTTTATACACAATGGCACCATTTTGCCATCATTGAGCATTCAAAAATTTATCTGTCAACAGTTCCAGGAGATTCCCCCTGTGACTTGGCCTTTTCACTTCTCTTATCTCTCATGAGAGACAATTGTTCATTAATACTCTCAAATTCATAAAAGAAATCTTCCACAGTACATTTGCAATGTGCAAATCTGGAAGGTGGCAATTCCTGGGCAGTGAAATCATCCCACATAAGACATTACGCTCAGAGAGCATGTTTGACCATGACAATAAATCACTTAATATGAGCAAAACAGAACATCCCAACCATGTTCCACCCTTGTGAAGACACTATTTTCAAGAGATATTTTAAGTACTGAGAATTTCTAAATGCAAAGATCGCAGTCAAACTGAAAAAAATTGAAAGATAACCTGTAATATGGCAATGGATACTTTAGATCTAACCAAAAGCCAGCAACTATCAGAAAGTACAACAAAGATGAAAACCCACCCAAGAGAATGGAGAAACCAAGCCCACAAGACAAAATTAAGGAGCAGTCTGAACAACAGTGACAGTCATACACATTTCAGGAACTTTCAACAAACAACATGTATAGCATTGACCGTCTACAATAACATCCCCACTGACTTCATCAGTTCTCAGAACTGGCTGTAGTTTAATGTCAAACATTGACCAACATACTGAGTTTCTGTGACAAGACCAACAGTAACAGGAAAACTCAGCCATTGGCCAGTTCAAGAAATAGATAACCAGAATACTCCAAGAGGAAAGTCAAACATAGAAGGGAAGAAAGCCATAAACAAAAAACCCCACAAAAAATTTGAAAAAGAAAGGAAAGCAAAGAGAACAAACAATTTGAAAAAGAAAAGGAAAGAAGAGAGAACAAACAAGGAGAACTTTGATATGAGATTTTAGACACTATTTTCAAGGGAGCATATCATTCATCAAAATTGAAGAGCTCACCTCCTGGCAGTTTCCACGCATTAGTGTTGGTTCACCAGCATCAGAGAGACACTTTAGGGTTGACTGCAAACATAAAGAGGGGTACAAACAAAAAGATTCCAAGATGGGAGCTTCAGTAAATCCAGCAAAAAAGAGTCTGTCATAGCAAAGCAAACAGAACTGAACAGCTTCTTCAATACTGAACCCCCCCAGCATAGTCGCAACATTGACAGACAGATAAGCTTCTAAGATTTCGCTGAATAAACACTTTAGAAATGTCAAACAAATACTGTCAGGAGACTACCGTCCATCTCACATGTAGCAATTGTTTGGCAATTCAGCTTCTTGGCATTTACATAACCCAAATTCAAGCTTTACCCGGTCTCAAACATCATCTCCAACTCTGTGTGATCTGCAGAGTTCCATGAGGTCCACATTGTTGGTCTAAGATGCTTCCAACACAGACAAGCAATTCAACTGCTCCTGTGGGTGTGTCAAATGGTTTGAACCTGTTTTTGATTATCAGCCCTCTCAGTTGGTCGGTCTATGCTGCAGTGACAACATCTCCAGATGCCCGAACACCTCCATTAGTGAAGAGAGCATCACCTTCCTCGTCATCAACCCTCATTCCATGTCCTTCTGTGTCCAGAGTAGCTGTTGCAAGAGCTTTGATTTCCTTCTCGCTGGTTGCAAGCCTCTCAAAGCAGGTCTTGTATTGGTGCACGCCTGACTGTAGCTTCTTGAGGTGGTTGTGACGCTGTGCGGCGACCTGTCGAGCAGTTGCCAACGAATCTTCGAGTTTCTGCGCCTTGGAGTGCAGTAATGCGATGGTTTGCTCCGCACGTTCCACAGTCCCTTTCAGACTGCCAACTTTATCCTCCAGAACTTTACGATTCTCGCTAGCTCGCGCTAGCTCGTCTCTGAGTCCCTTTAGGTCGTCTTTTTTGTCCTTAGCCGTGGCTCTACTGCTGACTTCTTGAGGTGCTGCAACCGCTTCTCGCGATGCGTCCTCAGTCCGTTCCACTGCATCCGAACTCTGAGGTGAGGGAGATGATCTAGGGCTTCGCGTTCTGTGCCTGGCAACGGGAGATTGATAACGAGCCGGGCTCGCTCCTGCTGCTCGCGGAGACCTGCTTCTTTGCTGCACTGGAGAGCGTGCCCTACCGGAGCGAGGTGACGGCGGGGAAGGTCTACGCCGACTTCGGTCTCTTCCATCTCGGTCACTCCTTATATCTCTGTCGCCGCTCTCTCTGTCCCTGAACCCTAACGGCCGGTTCTTCCTCACCTCATTCACACGAACAGTTCGGCCTGCAATCTGGTTGCCATTCATTTCCCGGATTGCATTCAAAGCAGCGCGAGGGTTAGTGAAAGTCACAAAACCAAATCCTCGAGACTCTCCACTTCCCCTATCATAGACGATCTTGACCGAAACCACTTCCCCATACTCCAGAAAAGCTGATTTCACCACATCCTCCTTACTGTCATAAGCCAAGCCTCCCACGTAGATCGAGTTAGCCACGTCCATCCTCCTTCTCTTTTATCCCGCTCCCCGCTGCCCTTCCGAGAAGGCAGACTAGAACAAACGAAACGACGCAGAAGCAACAACCGACAACAGGCGATGCCAATAGAATCAAAAAAACCTCAACTCTCACTCTTGAAGTCCATTCCTCTGAGATTTGGACACGGCTGAGAGCAAAATACTCGGAGCAGAATCTTAAGGCACAATCGCGTGAACCATGATCGCGGCAATGTCGTCGTCCTCCACTGTCCTCCACTGTTCGCTTCTTCTGCTTCTTCTTCCGCTCCGACAACCACACAGCAAGCGCGTAAGCCAAGATACCTAGACTTCGGCCTGTGCAATGTGCATCGTGCACCAATAGCCTGGTAGTTATGGCGCAACTTGTACCTCTTTTAGGGGTTTTTTTTTTCCAATTTTGTGATGTAGCTGAAATGGCGATCATCCATAAGATGCTTTAGCCAGATTTGGCTATGCACCAGATATGAAAGTATGAAAAAAAAAACAGAATCCTTCTAAATTCTTGGGCTACTTACTGGAACTGATCATATAAATCTGGCGATTTGGAATTTCTTTTCTTCGAAATCTGGCGAATTTGGGCCCTTTTTTTCATGGAAATTTCTTTGTATAGGTCGAAATCATATTTTCCAGGTCGAAATTTGGCAAAATTTCGCCAAAAAGAAAAACTCCGCCATGCTTTCATGACAAAGTGTAGAAATTAGACACAAGTATTGTAGTGGTACCCTAGCAGGTTAATACACTTTGATGTCGAATATTTGATTTTTTTTTCCTATAATTTCGGCATTACCATTAAGAAATTGCCCTGGTACCTTTTCAGGTTCGGCGGTAATTAAATTATTTCTGAAAATAAATGCCGAAATTTCAAAAAATTAAAGAATCAATAGAAAGGAATCATTATTTAAAGATTCAGAGTTTTTAAAACCTGCCAAAGAAGCTCCCTATATTTATTGTCAAATTTTCATAAATTATTGTTTTTATAGCTAAAGTGAATTTTAAAAATAAATAATTATTCAGCACCCAAGTCCTAAACCTGAAAAGGTACTACAACATTAAGACTATTGGAGCCTGTGTTGTGGACCTGAGTGAAAATTACTTACCCAACTAATTTCTCCTTCCAAAACCATTTTTTTGTAATTTGATCGAATTTTCAATGACAAAAATTACTCAAAATTCAATATCTTTCACACCTTAGCTCAAAAATAATTCAAATCACCTTTATTAAATCCTACTGACTAAGGGCTTTCGAATATACCAACAGTGCACCCAAATTCACTTTTAATTTTTTATTTTAAATTAAATTAATTTTAAGTGAAATTTTATTCAATTATTCAATAAATTTTCCACCATAGGTCAAAACGTTATGAAACTTGATGCACCCCTACTCATCAGGGGCTTTCCAATGACACCAAGAGCAAAGATGTGTAGCAATTTGAGAGTCAAACAAAATGCCTCCCCTAATTTGTTAAGTAAACTTGTAGTTTTTATTTTTATTTTTAATAAGTTTTAAGTGGAAAACTTTTTCAATATTATATCATTTTTCCACTGTACTGAAAAAAAAATTCTCATAATTATTTCATGTTGAACTTGTTACTAATGTTGCATAAGTATCAGATGGAGAATTAATTTTCATGCCAATTCTTAGGGTGGTTCTCAAAATGGGTTCTCACTTTCACTTTTAGTGAGTTCCTAAAAATTGGGAAGGTACCATATGGGCCCAAACTCGATACTTAAGAAAGTTACTCAAGGAAATTATCAAGGGACCCTATTCTCAAATCAACAAGTAGGTCATCACACAATGGTTCTGCCCAACGTTATATGACCATAATTAATATTTTATTTCAAAGACCATGTACTTTGGGATCTTGAAGCTTGAGCTTGATTCCGAATAACAATACACTTATTTGGTGAGGTTTTAAAGGTGAAAATGAAAAGCTATGATAATCTTTTCCCAAGTTTTATTCTTTTCTAAGTAGGTCAGTACATCTATGGCCAAACCTTAACATACTATACAAGCCTTCTTATTGCCTAAAACAACTTCCACAGTAGTAGCAATGCAAAGCATTATTGGCACATTTTCAACCATATTCTCACACTACAAAAACTAAAGGTAAAGAAAATAATCCACATCATCTTTTCCATTTTCAAATAGGGATAACAAAAAAAAGAAAAGTGTTAACCTTGGTTTATAGGCCTAGTTGAAGGAACTTGTACAAATGGTCTTCTAGCAAGTTGATTGTATCTCTTGTGATGTGGGTTGCAACATCTAGTTTTTTCCAACATATCAATAGTTGCAACTAACATTGGTATAATAAAAGAATTTTCAAAAGTATATGGAATGGATTTTGGATAAAGTCACTACATTATACTGAAAGGTAGGCAGGCTATAAGGCCAACACTTACAATAACTGAGCCTAGGAACTTGCTCACCATGTTCTTTAAGATGTTCTTGTCTAAAAGCACCAAAATCTTCAAAATGTATGTGGCAACTAATGATAACTAATATCAAATCTTAAGATTTCATTTGAGATCTCAAATGAAGACAAAGCAACAATATGGCCTCACAAGCGTCCAATATTTTTGGAAGGCACTCAAGGCCTTTTCCTCAAAAATTGTGGTGTGAATGAAAGGATATGTATAGAAAACATGGATGATGCATGTGATTTAGAAATATATTTCTTCACAAGGCTTCAAATTTGTGTGAAAAAATTTGTAGGCAAACATGTGCACAAGAAGGTAGTAGCAACAATAACATGAAAAAAGCTATTATCATTCCTCCTCCTATTGAACAAACTAAGAAGGTGATATCATCTCCCTTTACACACAATAAACAATAGTGCAAGAAGCAAAATCCTCCTCTCTATTAGGGGGGAAAAAAAACTTCAACAAAACATTGATCACATTTCTATCTGTTAAACAAAAGATGACAATTTATAATTGCATTCATGTATGGACAAGTTTGAAAAGATTTGAAAGTCTACAATTCATACATGTGTAAGATAAAACAAACTCTTCTACTACATGTGCCATGGGACTTCATTAGTGTATTTGAAAAAATTGGTTATACAAGGGAACGTAAATATTGATTTGTTGTTGTAATTAAGTAGTCTTTGTTTATGCAACTTTTGTCTTCCCAATGATCTCTCAAAAAGGGAATAAAAGGACATGACATGAAACAAATTTTGCCCATAAATTGTTGTCTACATTTTTTGAATGTATGGATTCCATGCTGAAAACTACAAAATCCAAGCCCGTATCATCAACCACTTCCCCTATCATGGCTAGTAAGTGTTTTCCCTCTCCTAGCTTCTCCACCAATGTGAAGTCCTTAAATCCTCCTACAAAAAATGCAAAAAAAACTCTAGTCAAAAGTTGAAATAACATATTTTCCTTGTGTATATAACACTTATTTAAATACAAAAATGAGATACTTGTTGCATCAACATCATCATCTTATCTTGTCCATGGTGAAAAGAAATCAAAGAATTGCAGTCAATCCTAAAAACAAAGGAACCCAACAAAACCTTTAAGAAGTTTTATAAGTCATGTAGTTGTTATGGGACCACATCATAATTTGGGGAGACAAAACATCAACACAATAGGGGAGATTGATTAATTGATTGATTGATTGATGTAGCAAATAAATATCACAAATGCCATTACAGCCAAAGCTATAATTCCAATAGTAAAGAATTTTGTTGAGGAAGAGAATCCTTTCAACTTTTGTGATGGTTTTCAAAACCTACAATGTTCAATTACTTGAAAACCTAATGTATTTAAGGTTACATCCACCCAAACATGGAAAATTACATCCATGTGAAAATTTTCATTTTGTGAACACTTGTCATCTCCACATTGGCTAATGAATGAGCCAAAATTTTATTCCCAAGTCCAAATCCTACATAAATGCATAGTTTCCTCCCTATGGGTGGAGTTGATAAAGATTATAAAAAATCAATTAATAAGTAAATATTACTATTGGGGCCAACACCTAAGTTTCACATTGGAGTTAATTTCCAAATAACAGTAAGCACACACAAGTGCTGCAGCTCCTCTGACTCATCACAACAGTAAAATTTGTGCACAAAAATCAACCACAACAACAATCACGCATTGAATTTATATCAATGTGATTGTTCGCTTGTGAATTATTGTGCACCATTCTTTGCTATTATAACAACATTGTTATATAGAATGTAAGAAACAAAAAAGAACTAAAAGAACATTTTTTAAAAAGCAATGAGGAGACAAACGGGGGAACATAGTAGTAGCGTTAAGGTGTGGATCTCCATTGCATAGAAGCATTGTTGGTCATGGGTAGGGTGGAAATCATGGCAGAAAGATGATGGAAGGGAACAAAAGCCATTACAAGCAAATATGTGTTTATGGGTGGTGCATTGGGCTTGCCATAATTGTGCGTTCCTACAATAGTTAGGCCCACCATCGTTGATGCGTCCCTACAACAATAGGAATTTTTTTTTTTTTTTAAGGTTTGATTGGGTTTTTACGTCATATTGTTTTGGGTGTAGCCCTTTTATATATGGCTCCCTATTTACATCCTTCATCGGTTCACGATGCCCCTTGTCCACATTGCTTTAGCCTTTACATTTCAAGTGCCTTATCAAGGCATGTCAAAAGTGCTCACCTTCATGCCAACCTTGTCTCTTGGGCTAATCAAATTGCTTTATCTTTGCAAATGTCCTCCCCTCATGTGTTACACCTTAGTTCTATCCCTCTTACTTCTTGGGGTTAACTCCGAGCTCAATTTAGGTTCATTTCGAAATTGTTTAAAGCTCGTTTCTCGTACCCTTGATTATTTCATAGGATCCCTCGAACCATCTAGGATGAGGTCAAGCAAGCTTTCCACTTACCCCTTGACTGAATTATTTGAGATCCGATAAACGAATCAATATGGTTCCATCTCTTCATGTTATCACTCGAGGAGGTCGTTTAGGTCATTGAAAGGTTTTTGTTTGCCTTAAGAGGTTTATGGCAAGTGACTATTTTTCTCTTCAGGAGGAGTTTTCTTAGGCTTCACATGTTCCCCATTCCCACCATTCATTGGATGACTCTTCAACCACTTGTCTACACCATGTCTAACTTTGAAGAGAGCCAAAAAATATAGTCACATTACTAGAGGTCTTCAACCCATGACGCCATCTATCCCCTCAAAAGACACCATTATAGCTTTACGTTAACTACACCCCTTTCCATCAGACCATGTCCATCCACTTATTTTTTACTATCAGCTTAAACATACCTTTATCGTGGATAGGATTTTGTTTGCCTAGGCCTTAACCACTACTCCCCATTTGTTTTCGAATGGGCTATATTGGATGGTTTATGAGCATTTCTCGAAATGTTTCATGCCAAAAGACCCATCCTCAAGGTTTTCGAAATTATTCCAGGCTACTACTGTTGTTACCCATGGTGGATTCCCTAGGTCAATGGCTTTAGTGCTAGGGCTAACAAATTGTTAGCAATGGCAAAGGACATTTAAAGGTCTTCGTTCTATTGTTGTAAACAAAGTGTTTTTCAACTTATTAATCACTCCATTATCCTACAATTTCAGGGGTCGTTTCAAAAGCACTTATCCCCCCATCAATTTGGAATATCGACCCCATCAAACTATGAAACCATCCTATGAAAGCATCCTTTTTAGCATTAGAGCCTTCTTTAACCTACACATTGATTAGGTTGTGATGCAAGTTGATATCGAAAATGCTTTTAATAACTTTTTTCGAACTGTTATTTGTAGAGAGCTACGAGATCCCAAAGGACCTTTGGTGAACATTCTCCCTTTTCTTAGGTTATTTTATAGTGTTCATTATTCTATTTATTACCAGCATGGGCAACATGAGGAAAGGTTCACCAATATTGGGTCATCTTTAAGCACGAGGTAAGGTGATCCCCTAGGAGATCTTTTATTTGCCCTAGCCCATTATTGAGCACTATTAAAGACCAGTGCGTGAACTTCCAACTATGTATTTCCATCCTTAGCCGACAATACCCAAATTATGGGCCTTATGAACAAAATTATCCTTGCCTACGCCCCCCTTTCCTAGCAACCAAAAAAATTTGGTCACCCTCGAACACTAACAGTCTATTGGATGGCGTTCGAATTTTTTCAATTGCCATCCCACACACCCACACCAATAGATGGTAACCAAAATTCTTCTTTACCTATGAGGGAAAATAGGGCATGAATTATTTTTTTTCCAAAATGATAACACGTGGCCCACCCTTTTAGATGGCAATTGAAATTTTTCATTTGCCAAAAGGGGGGGCACATGTAATATCATTTTTGGAGAAAAAAAACATCCCCACCATGCCTTCTCTGGTGACTAACAAATTTCAATTGCCATCCGATGGTGAAGATGTGTCAGATGGTGATGGAAAAAATTTGGTTACCATCCCTATTATGACTATGGCAATTGAATTTTTTTGATTGCAATAATGGCTAGCTTGTGGCATTTTTTACAAAAGCCATCATCAAAGGCTTTCCAAAAACATGTGACATGCCCCCCTTTTTTAGCAACCAAAAAAATTTGGTCACCATCCAACATACCC